>Ga0247813_10000141_pt1 | contig 89260 bp, 172 predicted proteins | sample UWRJL169409C1_FD_180719 | JGI IMG/M metagenome (GOLD analysis project Ga0247813, IMG submission 180719) | Plant litter microbial communities from Arlington Agricultural Research Station in Wisconsin, United States - UWRJ-L169-409C-1 | ecosystem: Environmental > Terrestrial > Plant litter >...
GAAACTAAATATTTATAAATAAGGAGTTGTATGAATACCGCTGGCAAAAATATGATGAGTCAATCAAAGTTTTACATGGGTTACTCTCGTTGGGATGAAGTTAAGGGTGGATATGAAACTTGGGATCAATCAGTTTCTCGTGTAATGAATATGCATCGTCAGAAGTATGCCTCTGTTATGACACCAGAACTTGAAGAATATATCTCTTTTGCAGAACAAGCTTATAAAGATAAAGCTGTATTGGGGGCACAACGAGCACTTCAATTTGGTGGTGAACAACTGTTTAAACACGAAGCTCGTATGTACAATTGCTCTGTATCTCATTGTGATCGTGCAGCATTCTTTCAAGAGTGTATGTATCTTCTGTTGTGTGGTTGTGGTGTTGGCTTCTCAGTTCAATCACATCACATCGCTAAACTACCAAAAGTACATAAGCGTTACGAAAAGAAAGTAAAAGTGTTTCAAGTTCCAGATACAATTGAGGGGTGGGCAGATGCGTTTGGTGTATTGTTCAGTAGCTACTTTGTAGATGGTGGAACGTTCCCTGATTATAAAGGCTGTCAAGTACACTTTGACTTCAACAAGATTCGACCTAAAGGAGCTTTAATTAGTGGTGGGTTTAAAGCTCCAGGCCCTGATGGTTTGCGTAGTGCGTTGGTTAAGTGTGAAGCGTTGCTAGAAGCATTAGTTGAGGGTAAAACAGAAGGTGTTAGCGTTCCTACCATCACAGCCTATGACTTTGTTATGCACATGTCTGACGCAGTTTTGAGTGGTGGTGTTCGCCGGTCTGCAACCATTTGTATGTTTGATAAAGATGATGAGTTGATGTTGAAGGCTAAGACTGGTGACTGGTTTGTTGATAACCCTCAACGTGGTCGTAGTAACAACTCTGTAATGCTTGTTCGTGATGAATTAAGTCGTGAAGAGTGGGCAAACATTATGAAGTCTGTTAAAGACTTTGGTGAACCCGGTTTTATCTTTACAGAGAATAAAGAGTTCTGTTTCAACCCTTGCGTAGAAATTGGTATGTTGCCAGTTGCTGAGAATGGAGAATCAGGCTTTCAATTCTGTAATTTGACGGAAATTAATGGAGGGCAGTGTGTAGATAAGGAATCGTTCTTCCGAGCTTGTAAAGCTGGGGCAATCCTTGGCACTCTTCAGGCTGGCTACTCTAACTTCAAATATCTGTCTGATGCTACACGTCGAATCACAGAGAAAGAAGCGCTGCTTGGGGTGAGTATTACAGGTTGGATGAATAATCCTGATGTCTTGTTTGATCCCCAGAACATGATTGATGGTGCAACAGTTGTTAAAGATATTAATTCTGTTGTTGCTATTCTTCTTGGGATTAATCAAGCAGCACGAACTACAGCAGTAAAACCCAGTGGTAACGCTTCTGTTGTTCTTGGTACAGCTTCAGGTATTCACGGAGAACATAGTCCTAAATACCTTCGTAATGTACAGATGAACGTAGGAGATGAAGTTACTAGGATCATTACTAAGACTAACCCTAAAATGGTTGAGCCTAGTGTTTGGAGTAGTAATGGGACAGATGTTGTAGTTAGCTTCCCTGTTGAAAGTAAAGAAGGTAGTATTTACAAATCTGATTTGATGGGCGTGAAACAGCTTGACTATGTTAAGACTGCTCAGCAATATTGGATTGAACATGGTACGAATTACGAGTTGTGTGTTGACCCCGATCTTCGTCATAATGTAAGCAACACTATTACAGTTGATGATTGGGATGAAGTTGAGGAATACATTTACAACAACCGTAAATGGTTTGCTGGTATTTCCCTTCTCAGTTCTATGGGTGATCGTGCGTATGCTCAAGCTCCATTCACTGAAGTGTTTACAGCACAACAAATTCTTGATATGTATGGCGACAGCTCAATGTTTGCATCTGGCTTGATTGTTGGTGCATTGCAAGCATTTGGTAACAACTTGTGGATGGCATGTGATACAGCTCTCGGGTTCGGATTGAAGCTTGATCCAGAAGACTCTAGTGATTTGCTGAAACGTGATTGGGTACGCCGTATTAAGAAGTTTGCAGAAAAGAACTTTGATGGAGATGTTATGAAACTTACTTTTATGTTGAAGGATTGTCATAACCTTCACAAATGGGTTAGTATTAATACAAATTTTGTTGACGTAGACTTCTCTAAAGACTTGTCTCAACAGAGCTACACAGATGTAGATACTATGGGGGCTGTCGGCTGTAATGGCGGCGTGTGTGAGATTGTCTTCAACTGAGGTATAACATGGACTACGTAGAGCTAATGGAAAAGGTTTGTACACAATCCAACGTGACTCACTCTTGCCCTCAATGTGAAATGCCAGTTCGATGCGACATTATGCTAGGTAAGAACGTGTGCTGGTGTTTCAGCGTACAGAGCAAAGGGTTAGAGATGAATGACGTTTGTATGTGTAAAAACTGCCTCAGTAAATCCTAAAAATATTGTTTGACAGGCACTCTCAATGTGCTATCCTTAGCCTCATCGGAGCAGAAATGTTCCATGAGGCTTTTCTTTCATCTGGAGATTGACAAAATGAGTGAAGACGATGTAATTCCATATATTGGTAAGAAAGAAAACAGTCAGATTATGCTTTTGGCTGAAGAAGCTGGCGGTGCAAGAGTAGCTGAAAATATTATTCAAATGACAGAACAAGACCTTGAAAGGTTTATCTATTTTGTTAACGAGGGTTATTGATAATGAATAAAGAAAGCCTAATTCCTTGGGATGTTATTATTGAAATCCTAAACAAATACCAATCCTACAATCCGGGACATGCATCAGAACGTGTTAACAAGTTTGTCAATGATGAGATTTATGAGTGGGTTAATAGCCAACCAACTGCTGTAGATGAGAAAGGACAAATGCTGGAAGTCCTTGATGACCTTAGGTATAATGTGAACTCTAGGCATACAGATGTAAATGAGGCGCTTGGGAATATCTATAAACTGCTCGACTATTTGGTTAGGAAGGAATAAGTATGTCTCATAATGCAGAGAAAAGAAGTCAAGCTTTAGCAATTAGGTGCTATAAACTTCGTGAAGAGGGGCTGACAATATCTGAGATTGCTGATTTAGTAGGGATAGACAGAGCTAAAGTATTTACACGTATTATTCTTGGTAAACGGTTGAAGAGTTTGAAATGAAACCTTTACCACCTAAAGCTCCATCAATGCGGACTTACAAGTCATCATCCCGGAGACTTAGCCTAATTGCTTTTATTGCCTTTGTATTGGCTTTTGGTATAGGCATTGGCATGCACATACATTAATAGAACTAGACTATAGAACCTGCCATTCCGATAGAATAAAATCTATTGCACAAGCTCTTTCTTTTGGTTAAAATAAAGCATGAAGTTAAACAAAGGAGTATAAAAATGAATTGCCCAGACTACAGAGCTGATCTACGAGTACGTTGTCTAATCCCAACTGACTCTAATTTTACAAAGCATGAGATTTATGAATGCTTTAGTATCAGCAGCAGAGGTACTGCAAAAGTTATAGATGATGAAAGGGATGAAAACTACCTTTTAATTGATGAATATGAAATTGTGGAGTAAGGCTTATGTATGATTTTTATGATTTTGACATTGATTGTGAGATAAGCGGTTGCTCAGAATACAATAAAGAGCTTAATAACTACATCGTTCGGTTGAACTTTCGAGAGACCGTGTCTTTTGCTGAACTCACAAAGCAAGATTTGATCTACTTAATTAAACAAATTGAAGAGGCAGAGGATCGATGATTACAGACAACGGGACAGATTGGAGTATTCAAGGTAATGCAGTTATTATCTATCATCAACAAGAGGAAGCCCCTCTGTGGCTGAGTAAGGAAGATCTTGAAGAAATGTTGAGGAAGGTAGAAGGAGAGATTAAGTGATTAACTGGACTAATGTAAATGATCAACTGCCTCTAAGTGATGGTCACTATCTGATTATTACAATTGTAGGTTTTGTTGATATCCAGGCAGCGACATACTATTCAGCGTGCCATTATGGCTCAGGTCATTTTGTAGTCGATGGTATGATTGTTGATGCTACTTATTGGTCTGAAGCTAATTTTCCAGAGGAGTATGTAAATGATTAGTTGGAGCAGCTGTGCAGAAGAAATGCCATCCACTGTAGGAGACTACTTGATTTGCTATGAAGTCTTTGGTTATCAACATGTTGATATTGGATATATCACTGACGATGAATTTATGATTAAGTTTGATGATGGTTATCTAGAAGTAAACGCCACCCATTGGGCAGAACTTAACAAACCGAGCCCAACTAATGACTAACTTGCATAAGCAATATACAATGGAAGACGTAGAAAGGTTACAGTGGGTTGTTCAGGCCGCTCATGTCTACGTGGTGAAAGTAGATGGTCTATCCTATGAGGCTGCACAAGACTTTGCAGAAAGTATTTTTGACATCTATTCTGACTGGACTCCCACGGATGCAGTTGAAGAAGATTTGAGTTATTGGGTTTAGAGGGGATAAAAATATGAAAATACATTATGAGATAGTATTCTCAGAGCCTGATGAATCTGATCCCGAAGGGTGGTCTGAGGTGGCATGCAGAATGCATGGAGTTGATAAGCTAACTAAATATGAAGATCAAGTTACTTGTAAGAATTGTCTGAAAGTTATTCAAAAGAGATTTATTAGTAGTCTTGTAGAAGTTGGTAACAGTGTTGGCGGAATAAAAATGACTGGCAACAAAACAGAGAATCAAAAACTAATCCTTGAACTATTGGAAGAGACTAAAGTTAAATGAACATAACACAAATGGGTTTCCTACAAAAACTGATCAATATTCTTCAGGAGTGTGAAGAGAACGGTCTTACATTTTCCCATACACACCTTCGCTTAGATATTGAAGATGATGAGAGTCATTATCTAGAAAATCTTTCTTCTGATAAACTCTCAAATCTACTAAACTTCATTGATGGGTGTGGAGTTTTTAAATCTGATGAACCACCTCCTGAGCTAGAAAATCTACCAACATCAGGAGCACATATTGATTATGACGACGGAAGTAGTGTTGGTGATCATAGCTGCACAATTGAAATTAAAGACGGTGTAGTAACGAAGTGGGAGGTTACCAAATGAACACCACAGGCCCGATGATAGACATCGCTGCCACACTCTTCCTCTTAGCCACAGTAATGCTAGGTGGCTATCTCTGGCTTGATTGGAAGAAGTCTCAGATTGAAGGTGGTGTGAGTGTAATTGAACAGAAGCAACAAGTGATTATTAAGAGTCTGAAGGATTTGGAAAAGTCTTTCGAGGTCAGTGTTAAGACAACTAATTTGGAGGAAACGAAATGATAATCTGGGCAGTTTTACTTCTTGCAATTGGTGGAGTATGTGTGTATAAATCTAAACAGGCTCCTATGACTAAAGAAGAACAGGAGTATGAGCTAGAGGTTGTGAGTAAACGAGGAAACAGCTTTTTGACCAACACAACTAAACATAAACCTTACAACGGAGTAGAATGATATGAGTATCTATTTAGCATGGAGTGTTTACAAACTTATTGGTGTTTGTGCATTTATTGTAGCTATTACAGGTATTTTGCTTTATACTGGTAAGTACCAAGACAGCATTAAAAATTACAAAAAGGTTAGCTTAATTATTGGTGTTGTTTTACTCTTTATTACTCTTCTATCAGCATTCAACATTGGGGAGCGCCAACAAGAGCTTGGTCGGTCTAGTTTTAATGCTTCTGCACCAGAAAGTGTTGACAAGATCGGATCACAACGTCAAGATATCCAATCTGTAAAGGATTCATTTGAAAAAGCTGTAAAACGTACAAACTAATTTTAAACCAAGGAGATACACAATGAAGAAGATGTTCGCTGTTGTTGCAATTGCTTTATCCATGACTGGCTGTGGTTATTACACAGTTCCCCCAGCAGCAAAGGGTAAGATTCTAAGCACCACTGGATATTCACCAGATGTAAAAGAAACCGGTAAGTATCTGTTGTGGGGTCGTGATGAAATGGTTGTTCTTGACACCAGCACTCAGACTTACGGGGAGGCTATTTCTGTCAAGATGCAAGACAATCTTGACTTAAAGTTTGTTGTCAAGTTCCGTACTCGTATTGCTGGCGATGATAAAGTAATCAATGCTATGTTCAACGACATCAAGCATGAGGCTTACCAAGTAACCCTTCCAATGGTGTATAAAGTATACGGTCAAGACGTTGTACAATCTGTAGCTCGTAGTGTCGTAGGTAAGTATTCTACTGAGGAAGTAGCTGCAAATTTTGATAAGATTACAGCAGACCTATACTCTCAACTGACTGCTAAAATGAAAGGTAGTCCTCTTGAGATGTCCAATATTACATTGGCTAATCTTGACTACCCTGATACTGTAGATCAAGCATATAATGCTCAAGCTGAACGTAAGCTTCAGATTGAAACAGAGGCTAACCAACAAGCTGTAGCAATGGTTAAGAAGACAAACGAACTCAAACTTGCTGAGGCTAACTATGCAATTGAAATGAAGAAAGCTGAAACTCTTCGTGACACTAACGCAACTACCAGTGCTGGCTTAAGTGATAAGTTGCTGGCTTACCGGGCTCTAGAAGTACAAGAGAAGATGGCTGAGAATAAAGCCGCTATCTTTGTACCTTATGAGTCGCTAAGTAATACTGGCCTGAGTAATCGGATGTTCAATAAGTAAATTTGAGATAAAAGAAAGCCCAGCAATCCATTTAGGAGGCTGGGCTTTGAAGTATCTAAGATAAGGTTAATGGCGTAACCTCAAATGTCTGCTAGGGCAGTACTTATTTTTATTCTTTCTCTCAAGGCAGAAGAGTATTAATCACTGCATTAGAGTTATTATTGTTGATGATCTTAGGTGCCAGTTTATTCTGCTGTTCAAGTTTATCCATACGTTTCTCAAGGATATACATTTTATTACTTGTACTTACCTGATAACTGTCTTGAATTTCAGCTAGAGTATTAATCCTACCTTCAATGTAAGTTACATTACTTGCTGTAACCTTCTTACTTTCTTGCCTGAACTCTTCCAGTTTCAAACTAAAAGTATTCCTTTCATCCCCAGTTTTATTATTATTGAAGATGATACTAATCATCAATATCAAAAGAACCAAGGTCATGAGATGAACAAACCTTTCTATAATCACCCAGACCATGTACCAATCTCCCTATCGACCACTCTTAGCTTTATCAAAGTAAAACTGGAATTGTCTGAGAATATCTTGCTGATTACTATCAACTCTCTGTGCTAAACTTGAGAAACCCGCATCCATACGAGAGTTAGTTCTAACCTCAAATTCACGCATGTCAGACTTACCGACCTTGTCCATTTGTAGGAGAATGATTTTATCATTAGCATCCTTTACGTCTTTGCTCACACTTTGATAGCTCATGAACATCACTGACACACAAATACCTAGCAGAGCAATACATGCCCGCTCAATAAGGTTGTTCATCCTTGTATTAGCATCACTTGGGCTTGACATTATAAAGAGCCTCCTGCGCTTTCTTGTTCTGTTTAATCTTATCCATTTGCTTTTGCCACATAGCAATGCAGCCTGTATTCTTGCTGTATGCTACAGCCAAATCCATCACGCTCTCACCTGACGGGCTTGCCTTGCAGGGGTACACTAGGAGGCTGTCCGGTGGTCCCACATATACTGTCTTCGGGGCTTGCAATGCAGTAGGCTGAGTCGAGCAAGAGACGCAAATCAAGAGAAAGCAACTCAGAACCATAAATTGTAGTAGTTTTCGCATTTTTATTTGTCTCTGTTTCGGAGGGTGCTATTGCAACTCCTGTCTTGAGTTTATTTATTTTAACAACTAGGTTATCAATCTTGTCTCTAACCTCTTGTTTCTCAGCTAAGGATTCAACCACTGAGGTGTCATCAATCTTACAAGAAGAATCCTTAAGTTCGGCGTCCTTTTGATACCCTAGAATCGCGTTATTAGCATCTTTAAGCTGAGATACTGCTACAGCCTTATCGTTGCTCAAACTATACGAAAGATAGCCAAAGCCTACTGTTGAAGCTAACAAGGCTAGGATGATGTAGAGGGTGGCACCAGAGAATAGGTTACTGAACATTTTCCTTATCCTCTTCTGGCTGCCACAACTTATGTTGTTTAATCATCCTGAAGACAGCAGCTGAGACGTTGAGCACGAACATACATGTCCCATATGCAGCTACAGACATTGTAGGTTCAAGGAGAGAAAAGAATGGAAGAATGATTTCAACCAGCGACAACAAGGCAGACAATACAGTAGTCCAAAAGGAATAGGTCTTGAGAACCTTCTTCCAGTTGGGCACTAAAGCCAGTTTAGTAGGAGTAGACGACAGGGTAGAAGTGATAGTTGCTTCAACAGATGTATCTTTTGTGATAGGTATTACAGGATCTTCAACTTTTACTGAATCGTTCATAAGCTTCTTTCATCTTAATGTCGTATTTATTAGCAGCATAGCCCGGACCATTGTAGGCACGAGCTACACCAACCCAGTCTTTAGCTTTCAAAGCCCTCAAGACATTTGGGCTTGCTTTAACAAAACGAACAAAAAGATCGAGTTGACCTTCTTCTGTATAAGCCTTGTTCACAAATTCTTGAACAGAATTAAAACCTAGAGCCTTCCAGTGCAGGCCAAGAATTTGAAACGATCCCCAAGAAGCACTTTCCAATGCTGATACACGATCAATCTTGATAGCCTTATCAAGACGTTCCCACTCAGCCAAACCCCCTTTGTAACCACCAGGAGATTCATTGACAATATCAGGATATTTAGCAGCCATATCTTTAGATTTGATTGGAGTGAAATCTCTAAGCCTCTTAAACATGATATGACGTTCAAAGAGAATCTTAGGGACATTAGCACCTTTAGCGTCCTTGATGAAACCATATCCCTGACTCTCGATAGAAGCGACAGCCTTTACGGCTGCCTCCTCTACACCCAAGAGCTTTGCAGCTTCTGAATAGTTTGTCATATTATCCTTGGAATCCGTTATGTGCCACATAACTCATACCCGTAGGTACAACACTTCCTGTAAGAGTTAGAGTATCTAGTGGTGCCATAAGATGAGCTGTTGGAGACGTGAAAGGTTTAGCCCAAGTACTGTCTCCCGGACGCCCAGCAGTGATACCCGTAAGCGTACCGCCTATAACAATAACCTCGATATATTGGCCTGTGTTATTGGTATAAGTAAATGGCAGAGAAGCTACAGCAATTGTTGTACGCCCTTTTAGTGGGTACTTGTATGCCAAAGAATCTTCATCATATAGGTTTTTCCATTCGGTTGCTGTGCCACTGTCAAAATATCCGCCAGCACCACTTGTCCAATGGTTGTATGTGACGTTTTCAATACAGTTTTTAACAGCCCCACCTTGAATTTCTATGCGTTCAAAGAAGCCGCCAGATACCTTGGAATTTCTTCCTTGTAAAATAATACTCTTAGAGGAATAGCAATTTATAAATTGAGTATGTTGACCAGCATCTGAAATATCTGCAGTTGCAGATATGTTTTCAAACCCTGTGCCAATAAAGGTATTATATCTACTTCCAGTTCCTACTACCAAGCCATAAACGCTACAACTTTCAGGGCTACCACCAATAAAAGTGTTTTGGTCGCCCAATAGCATCCTTATGCCAATAGACAAGCCCTCAAAATAACAAGCTGTAAATACGTTGTTACTACAGTTACCAATTGATACACCAGCTCTACGCCCCTCATCTAGCTTCAAACCCTCATAAGGCTTAGTGCTCATTGTTGAGTAGTCAGTGGAACACATTAACTTTTCAAATTTACTGAGCATGAAACCTTTAAACGAAAATCCAATACCAGCTGTGGGCTCGGCCACACGAGCAGTAACGTTAGTCCAAGAACATCTGGCCAACCCCTGTACCTGAAAAATATTTGTTGTGGTTGAGTTACCTTCTACAGTGATATTGGTCAAGTTGCAAGCTTGTACAAAAGGATCAGAACCAGAGCCCGAAGAAAATGCATCTGCGAGGAAGGCAACACCGGAACCTGTAACTTTCAAAACAGACTGCCTATCGCTTTCTCCAATAAGACTCAGTCCACTATAGGCCATATTACCTAATGTACTGCAAACATACACGCCTTTTGGAATATAGAGGGTGGTAGGTAGATTACTAGAAGCCCATGCCTTGGCAGCAGCAAAGCTTATGGTGTCATTTGTAGTACCGTCCCCTTTCGCACCAAACTGTTTTAGGCTCACACCACCTCTTGTCACCAACTTCCATCTTCCTCCATCAGATGAAACAATAATTGTACCCATATTATCTACAGATGTGGTATCGCTAGGGTCCAAGAAGTACGTACCACCCCCGCCATCTCCTGCTATATAGTAACCCGAAACAAAAACTTTTGTGTGTACAAGCTTATTAACGAGTTTAAGTTCAGAGATGCTACCTACAACATATTCTGCATGACCTTTAAAATATTGAGTGAGCGAAGTTCCGTCAAAACCAATCAGTGCTGCACCTTTGTCTAGGTCTGAGCTATTTGAAAGGTCAGAAATCGCAGCACCTAATGTTCCAACAGAATAGACTGAAGCGGGATTATAACCTATTCTGTTTGCCCCCGGTGTACCAAGAGCCGAGGAAGAAAGATCATTTCTAAGGGTGTCTGTATAAGATTCAGAAGTTGATTGTGCAACATCCAAGTCCGATTGAGAAGCAAAGTAATCAATATTTTCATACGCTGCTGTGCCCAAGGAAGCTAATTCTAATTCTAAGGCTGTTACTCTATTATCTAATTGGGAGACATTATTAACTACTTGGGCAGACGTACCATTGAACTGATAAGCTTGACCTGTAGTCTTAATATTGAATATCAGCCATAAAGGTGTAGGTGTTGAATAATAGCTTGTGCCTACACAAAAGTACAGCCTATTATCAGTTGTAAGAAAGTAAGCCTTACCATTTGAAGCAGGGGGCAGGGCACTTACAAGACCGTCTATATTGTTATCAAACATGAAAGAAAACTTTAAAAGGTTCTCATCCATACCCGTATTCCAGCCACTCTCTCCGTAGGCCCAACCATACTTTGCTTCGAGGAAGGGAGAAGTTTTCTGTGTCATTTGACCACCTATGGGGTAACGATAAGTTTATTTGTATACGGAAGGCCGAATTTATATGAGTGCAAAATATCATAGCCAAGGTTATAATAAACTTTAATAATTAATTACCTATGGAGATAATGAAGAACCCTGTGGTGCCGGTCCCACTTGATCTATAAGCCCTAAATTGAGTAGTACTAAAAGATTCTACTGAAATCATCTCTCCAGCAGGCACAGCCCCCACACCATCTGAACCAATAGTCAGAAAACTGTTGTTAGGGAATGCTGTTGGGAAACTGTAGAATTGAGCAGAAGAAGTTACACTGATGGTATAAAACCCCCACTGTATGATTAAACCTCCAGGAATTTTTTGGTAACCATTTGCTGCAAGGGATTGATTAGTACCTTGAAAGGCTTCTGCCAGTTTTAACGCAGAAATTAGGGTTGTATTACTTGTTTGTTGTTGGGCTTGGAGTGTAGTTGCCACAGCCGTTTTAGCATCAACCTCTGTTTTAGTATATGTCTGAGCTTGGGAATATACAGATAAATTTGAACGAGCTGTTGCAGGGTTAGTAAGATCAGAAAGGTTTGCAGATTTCTGAAGATATCTTGCATCACTTTGTGTTTGAGTATAGAAATCACTTACGTTAGCAAAAGCAATTTCCCAGTAAGTGTCAGTGGTATCTGTCACTGGATTTTGGTTAATACTTACTTGCTTTGCCCGATAAATAGTGCCATCAGAACCCATGCAGATTGACTTGGTGCCACTCACACTATATTGATATTCTGTAGTATTGTCCCACACAGCAATGCCGTGTTGGTTAATATGGGCAATAGCTTGGTCTTGTTTATTATCAATGTAATTAAACCACTGACGGGGCGGAATCTCAACGGCCCAGCCGGTACTGATTTTACTGTCAGATGGGGCCAAGACATCTCCAGCTGAAGCCCAAATTTTGTTAATGTCAGAAGGCTTGTTAATCTCGGCCATGTCTATATTTTCCTTTACAAGAATTGATGAGTATATTATAGTTCCTTCTGTACCTAAATTTTAATCGAGGATATACAGTGAAACTTAGAAAAAGAAACAGATTGGTTGCAGGTGTGGGTGTCAATGATGCAGACTACAACGTGTATGAGTACGGAATAGTAAATGGTAAAAAGAAAGCAATATGGTCGTGCCCATTTTACGTAACTTGGAAAAGTATGCTAGTAAGATGCTATTATGGTAAATACCAAGACATGTTTCCAACTTATATTGGATGTTCAGTCATATCGGAGTGGCACTTATTTTCAACCTTCAAAACTTGGATGCAGACTCAAGATTGGGAATCAAAACATCTTGACAAGGATATTCTAGTTAAAGCTAACAAATTATACAGCCCTGAAACTTGTGTTTTCGTTGATGCAAGAGTTAATACTTTTCTTGCGGAAAACAATGCTGTTCGTGGTCAGCAGCCTATCGGAGTATCTTTTCACAAGAGAGACAAAAAATATGTGGCTAAATGTTGTCCTATTGAAAAAGGAAAACCTAGGCATTTGGGCTATTTTGACACAGCCGAAGAAACCCATGCAGCATGGTTAGCATTCAAACTAGAGCAAGCTAAGATATTGGCATCTGAGCAACCAGATCAAAGAGTTGCTAAAGCTTTGATTGAACGCTATGAGAACTACACTTACTAAGCCCCGTTAGGGGCTTTTCTCTCTTAAATTTGGTAGAGGCTAGCGAAATATCCACCAGAAACTGTAGTGTAGTCACTCTCTCCGTAGTTTAAACCATAACCAAGTCCCCAGCCGTAGCTGCCTGTAAATTCCCCAAAACCCTTGGCGCCTGGTACTCCGTCAAAACCAAAGAAATTATCTCCATTATATTCTCCAAAGTTTATTCTCACACCCACTGTCTTTGGAATAAGTCTTGATGGATAACCCGGTTCATTACTGATATAGAAGAGGAGCGCTCTTTCAAAGTCAGTCAAGGCTCTGGATAACAATACAGTAATAGAGGCGTCTCCCTCTTCTGTTAATACTGTCGTATCAGTCCCAAAAACAAGGTTAAGTACTGCAAGGAATTCTTCTGGTGTAGATGACGTGGTGTTTTTAAAGATCTTAGCTTTAATGAAGAGTCTGTAGGTAGCGTCATCTAGTTCGATATTACCCCCAAGGGGTTTACCAAAATCGTAAAACATCCCACCTACAGATGGGTTGCCAACTTCACCAAAACTTGATGCTTTGGTTGCACCTTGAAATCCAAAGAAGTCGTAGAAGTCAGCATTCAGCAAGATACGTTCTTGACCAACAATCCTACCAATCACATCGAGTTGAGCACCAGTAGCAGTATCAAGGCTTCTAAGCTGCATCAAATCTTTGAATACTTTTTGTATTTCTACTTGAGCGTTGATAAGGAGTTGAAGATATTTATCAAAAACTTCCTTTCCTACGAACTGCTCCGTCACTCGTTCACGAGCTTCAGAAAGATAGTCGATTTCTTCAAAAGGCGTGATAGCCATATATCACTCCTTATGTATTGATAATAATGTTGTCTGAAGACAGTGAAGCAATCATATCGAAAGCTACCGGAATACTGTCAGTACTTGTAGGGCTTGCGGATGTACCAATAAACAAGCTATCAATTTCATGACCTTTTACAGTATTGATTGGGGTAAATAATCTACTCCAAATAACATCATCACCAATACCAAGATTACTATCAAAGTATGCAATTAATGCTGATTTGATATCGTCAACACCCGTACCTGGGAATTCACTATCAGTAGTGAGGTTGATCGTAATATAAACAGGTAGTGGATCAGGTCTTTCAAAACCAATATTATGAGAAAACCCTTGAGTATCGAAGATAACTACAACTGTATCACCGTAGCTTCTGATGCCCATTGGTTTATTTTCCCAAATGGTATTTGCAATATCAATACTTACACCACCAAGAACAATCGGCATAAAGCTGTGTGCAGGAACACCAAACGCATCTACAACATCTGTATCATTCTCGTAGATTCTTACTTCCTCAACACCTTCAAGATTAATCAATGCCGAGTATAAAGCTTCAAGAATATTAGAGGCCCGTTCAAACTTAGTCTCTCTAAACCTTAAGCGAAGTTCCTCATCTGTTTCGAGATTTCTGCCGGGACTTGCAGCTTGGGGGTTTGTAACGCTGTCCCAACCAAGCTGGGGGGTAAGAATAACATTCAGTGTATTAGCTTCGGCGTTAACTTCGCCCACTGCACTACTCTGAACTTCACCAAGCTTTTGTACTTTAGTGATTCCAATATTAGGGGTAACAGTGAAAGTTACAGCAGAGAATTCATCAACACGACTAATTTTAAGAGACGTACCCTCAATGCTGCTAACAAGACTAGGGTGGCTTGCAATAATTACAGCATTCAATCCAGCAACAATCTCAGCAGCTGTAGCAGAGGAGTCACTGGTAAAATTGATTGTGTTAGATGTAGTAATAGATGTATAAGTTATGCTATAAACTGTGGTGTTAGAGACCGTTACAGGAGTAACCGTAACACCGACAGCTTGAGAAGGAGAAAGCGCTACAGGAGAGAGAATAGTCCACTGACTACTGTCAATTGAGCTGCCTACAGTGGGCCCTGATGACACCAGAGTACCATTATCCCCTGAGATGATCACTTGTGCTGTTGAATAGGTCTGTTCTTGTCTGGTGATGCCACCAAGGGCTACAAGGTTATCCAGAGCAATACCCGTTGCAGAATTAGGATCAAATGCCTGATAATCCGCTTGTGCTACTTCCCACAAATCTGCTAAACTCGGACTCACAAGCGCTACAAGCCTACCCAGAGCTGAGCTATTGGATGTGTCGACCTGATCACCGGGTTCAACTAAATCTTGAAATAAAGAGGTAGCTTCAGCTCGTAAGTCTGAAAGTATCTCTGTCATTCTTTTAATTGTAAAGCCTTGGTCAGAAATACCCGCCATTTTATTTCCTTAATTTACAGGGTTGACTATAATAGGAGATGTAATTTCTCCTGTAACAACCTTCACCTTAAAATTAAGTGAATATTGTCTGTTTTGAAAAGTGGAATCAAAGCTTACGATTTCTTTAACTCCGGGCTCTGCTAAGATTTGTTGTTGAAAGATAAGATCAATAGCAGACTTAGAGGTTTGCTTGATACCTAACAATCTTTGCCAATACGGAACGCCATATGTTGTATCAAGAAACCATTCACCCATGAATGTGAGAAGTCTAATCTTCAACCTTTGACCTACTGTTTGTGTATAAGGTTGAGTTGTGTAATCTTTGGTTAGAGGACCATTGTTCCAGAGAATGTCATGCTCAAGAGGGTCTAATTTGAAATCCACTATTTATCACCTTAAGTTGTTGGAGTGCCTGAAGTACCACTTCCTGGGGTTACTCCCAGATGTTTGTGTGTCGAAAATGGAATTCCATTAAAGGTTGCAACACCGGTAATTGTATAGTTACCAATCTGTACAAGATTTCCTTGGAGATTGATGTTTCCTATCCATTGGGTACTTTGAGCATCCACAACCATTGAAGGGGTGTTGAGATTAATGCTTTCAGAAGCATTAATAGTTGCTTGTGAACAATTAATAACCACGGGTTGATTCGATGTATTTATTTCAATACTACCATCAATTTTCAACCTAACTTCACTTTCAGCACCACCTAGATTAGCGAACATCACAGTGTCTTTAGTGTCGTGTGTTAGGACGTGCTTTGCTGGATTATTTACAGCCATTCCTGGGGGTTGGATTCCAGGGAGGAAAATAGCATCCCCTTTATCCATCTTAGCAAAGTTTGCCGGGGTGGACGGTCTACCATTACCAGATTTCCAAGCATCCATATTTCTCATTGAGAATAAGGCTGTGCCTGTATCACCAACTTCAATAGGGAAAGTAAAACCAGATTTTTTAGATACTTGGAAAGCTACTGGTACACCCAAGATTGGGGGGCGTTCTTTTACAGTACCATCTTGGTACTTTTGATTAATGGTGGGTTGAATATCAACCATCTGCCCATTCAGACCATCTCTTATACCAACAACAATACATGGGAGAATTGTATGTACATTCTGCATCTGGCTTTGGAAAGAAGATACTAGTACATCTTGAATAGCTTCTGCTGTCACTTTAAACTCCTCAAGATTTTATAACCTTCTCTAAGCTGGATGCTTTGATTTCAGTGTACCAGCCTGGACTTCTCCAACCACCTGTGTGTCTGAGCGAGTCAACCCTAAGCCACCCAGTAATTAAGGTGTCTTCAAGACGAATAATATCTCCAGCCTTAATATCAGGATTGAGCAAAATCTTCATCTGAATACCGGGTTTTTTAGCTTTATCTTTTTTAGACCTTTGTCTGTCACCAGACACCCTATAGGCACTATCTACCAGGCCTGTATATTTAGATATTACATATGCTTCTTGGAAGTTTTCAGTTGTAGCTCTGTCATTGTTGTGCACATAGAGAGTATCATCATCAATTTGCCAATCTAAGGCATATTTATTCGATAGCTCGTCCAACATTTCTTTAGGAGTACCCATCAGAGGGTATCCATAGAGAATTTCATTATTTAGGTTAGTGCCATTATAAACACCACGAGAGACACCCGGAAGTGCTTGTCTCAAGGTCTCAGCAACCTCTCTCACAGTTTGCCCCGGAGCAACAATACTAGACAAAACTTGGTGATTAATCTCAGTATAACCTGCTCCAAGAGTGATCTGGGTAACTCTATCAGTCCCAGATTTACGTGTACTTACGTGAGTAACTTGACCACCAAATAATCTCTTTGGCCCACCAGTGTCTAGGTATCCAGCAGAAAACACAGCAGCTGGATAATCTGTATCCAAAACTTTAAGGTGTTCTATTGATAGGTTTGTAACTTCAATAGATGCCGAGTTAGTACGTTTCTTATTGTCTGTACTTTTACTGATATCAAACTGAACCTGAAGATCTGTAATCCTAAGACCATCACCAGTTTGGTAGTCACCTATGATTAGCTCATATTGACGATTTGATTGTCTTAGATTTAGGTCCATTTAATTTACTCTGAATACAGATAATAGAGATTGTAGTACTGATCTAAAGAATCTGGATAGGCTTTATAAGGTTCTGAAATAATATCCGCCTTCTCCTCCATCCAAAAGAATCCTGTAAGAGGAAAGATAGCATAGTCTTTAAATATAGGATAGTTTGGAACTAAAGCCTCACCAACAACAATTGGATTACTCTCAGAATCAAAAAGGCTTAATGAATAGAGTTGAGTTCTCTCATTATAGATAAACTCCAGAATATAAGAGCTACCTTGCAAAGCAATTGGATAAGAGTAGTAAGGATCAGCAAACAAGGGCAATGAAATATATTTATCAACCATTTTCTCTTGCCTGCCTTAATGGGTCTGTGTCTTTAGGGGCATTACTTCCTGCGTCAGCACCATCAACATTTTGTGGGGTGCTATCTTGTTTACCTTTAGAAGACTTATCTGAAGCTTTCTTTTTCAAAGAGTTTGTAATATCTTTAGGGATCGTTGTCTTCTTCAAGAAAGCAAAAGTGATCTGCTCAAAAGTCATATCACAATACAAACCATAACCCGTATTAGGATCTTCCTTGAAGATAAGATTAGTCATCACTAAGTTATTAATAACTTTACGGAGTAATGTCTTATCGTATTCGAACAACCTTACAATTTGAATATTAGGGTCAAATTGTCCAGTCTTTTCATTAAATAGTACACCAGAAGTCAAGTCAACTAATGCTTGTCTAATTTGTTCAAGTAAGTCTGTACGTCTACTATCAACCACAACTTCTGGTGTACTATCGGATAGAAATTGTCCGATGCTATCAGGGATAAACTTTTTAAGTACGCTTTGATCAGTGGAGTTAACTGAGACAGCAGTAGGAGCTTCCTGACTATTAAAAGGTGCATTGCCAACCAAATCTTGAATAAGGTAAGTTCCTGTAGAAATATCCACACCCGTAATAATAGCACTAATAGTAATCTTATTGTTATCTTTAACAAAGTGATCAGAAATATTAGCACCACCATCTACAGGATGTGATGTAACTTTACCTGAATAATTTTGAGTGTAGGCGGTGACAGAGTCCATATAGATAAAGCCACCACCTTCCTCATTATCATTCCCCCAACGTAGGGCTAAAGACATATTATTCTCCTACTGGGAAATTTACGTTAACCTGTTCAAACATGGTTACAAGCCTATTACCAAGGTCTTCAGCTTGAGCTGCAACATCCATATTTGCCATAGTGATAGGGTCAATACTAATCTGCAAACTTACTGAAGTAGTTAAAGGCTGAGATTTTTGTTGGTTTGCAAGATCTGCCAACATGTTTTTCAGGTTGTCATCATAATCTGAAGGATTTTTATAGAAAGCAGAGTCAGGATTATCGTAAACGGCGTTCCCTCTCTCTGTAGCTCTTCCAAAAGCATCACTAGCACCACCAAAGAATTTTCCAAGAGTTTGGTAAGTTGCTGTAATAGGTCTGTCAATGAAACTTACATCTTGCTCTTGATTTGGTGAGGCAATTAAATTATTCTTCCACTTCTGAAACTCTGCAATCTGATTCATAATCATCGCAATTTCACGAGCTGTAGCTTCTAGTGTGGGTAAGAAGTCGAACTTAATTGTACCTATACTTGTAAAAATGCTTTGAATTGTTTTCCAATCAGAAATTAGTTGTGATGTTTTATCAATACCCAGCCAATCTGCTACAAGACTGTCTTTGCCTTCAAGAGCCCTGATGAAAGATTGAGGGAAAAGAAGTAAGTCATCAGCAAATTTGGTAGCCTCGTTGAAGCCTTCCGACAGAGTCCTTACCAAACCTCCACTCTCACTTAAACCTGCTGAAAGGGTTCTAAATATCCTAGCAAAACCCTCTTCAACGCCAGAACTTGAAGCAATTACAGCAAGATCTGTAAGTCTATTCTGATATCTTGCTTGCTCTGCTTGAGATGCTTGAGATGCTGAAGCTAAACCCGGTGCTGCCCTTTGAGATGCTACATCTCCAGCATAAGTAAGGATATCCCCCTTGACTTTCCTGTCTTTCATAGCGGCTAACAGTTCAGTGATTGCAGCCTGACCTGTCTTACCACCGCCAGCACCTGTTGCCTTTAATTTATTTTGATAGGCTTCGGCGAAAATGCTTACAGCACCCGGCAGACTTTCTGCCAGCTGGCCTGTTAACTCTTCGCTCATCAACTGGTTCTTACCAGCAACTTGACTTAGTGCTCTATATACACGATTCTGGGCTGTTCTGTCTAATTTATTTACACGGGATAACTCAGAGAAACCTTTGAAAACTCCTTGACCTTGTTGTACGCTCATACCAGCGCCTGTGAGGCCTGACAAAAGTTTATTGTAGTCAGGAGAAGCGTCTAAGTAATTAAAGCCAATACGCTGACCTTCTTTACGGAGCCATTCGAATGATTGATTTCCCTGTTCAGCTGTACCACCGGCCTGCTGAACTACAGCCTGTGACTGAAGTTGCGCACTCACTACTTGTTGGTTTCTTTGATTCAGGGCACCGAGGCCATAACCGCCCAGACCTAGGGCCAGTGCTGGTCCATATAGTCTAGAAATCCCTCCCGCAATCCCTCCAGCAACAGCAGCATGTCTTCCAGTGACACCAGCGCCTTGTGCGTGTACGTTAGGCCTAATTGTAGCTGATTGACTTGCTACACGACTGGCTTGTGTCGTTGCAGCAGTCATGGCCCTATTCAAATGGGCTTGGTCAACAACAAACCTTGAGATTTGGAAAGTAGTTCTAGCAGAGGCGATATCTAGTGCTGTACCAAGAGCTAAGTTTAAGCGTCTTTGGTCAACATCAAATTTACCCAATGAAAGAGTAATAGGTTTATTGGCAATATTACCAAAAGACTTAAGTCTTGCTTCAAGTCTGTTAAGTACCTTATCTACTCTTTTAACAGACGCTTTATCAATATCAAAACCTAGACTAGCGAAGTATTTACTAATTTGCAATGTTCATTACTCCGTTATTTATTTTTAGGTTTCTTTGCTTTTTGTTGTTCTGCAAATTGATCTTGAAGTGAATCATAAACATCGAGCAGTTCTAACATTTTATAAAGCTGCCTAGTAGAATACTTGCTATCCATCTGTGCGGCTATTTCAAGCCCGCCTTTTTCGTGCATCGCTATTCTATAAATCTGCCAGGACTGAGAGAATGTCTCATCGATATTCTTCTCTAAAGGTGTAGGGGGTTTTCTATCTCCCGATCCAGATCTTACTCTTCTGAATCGGGCTGTTGAAAAACATCGGCAAAGTTATACATGAGAACTTCTTGATAGAGCTTTTGTAAATGTCCATATTTACGAGAAAAGGCAGAGTCAAAAGTCTCTGCTGTAATCGTACGATTATTCTTGGATACATATTTACAGATGATTTGTTTCATCTGACTCAAATCTGCTTTACCACTATCAATTGCTTCTTGGTGCTTCTCTAGGAATTTCAAACCTTCTGTGGCAGGCATTGCCTGCACAAGGTACTCAATGTCATCTAGAGTAATAGTAGTTTGTTCGGGTAGTTCAAATTGTGGAGCTGCCATTTATTTTATCTCAGATTAAATTGTTTACAAAATCACTAGCTTCATTAACAATACTGTCAAAGATGCTAGTAGATGGTCTTGTATTACCAGCAACTGTATAAGTATCGGTGGTTTGACAAAATATCTCCCAATTCCGATATTCAAACTGTCCAGAATACGTGGCTGTAGGGTATCCTACGATATAGGCTTCATTAGACGAATATACACTAGCACCTGATCTGTCTTTTAAAGTAAGAGAAATACGTGCTGTACCTTCCTCTAAATCTAATTCATGAATATAAGATAGTACATCATTACTAGGGGAAAATTGAATAAGTGGTATTGTGATTGTGCAAGAGCTGTCCACATTAAGGACTCTTGTATGCTTACCCCGAATACCCCTTATTACTGTAAACCCTTTTGCGCTTCTAGAGATAGAAATACTTTCCCAGCCGACTACAGTATATCCACCAATAATTAGCTGTACATCTTTTGGTGAGTAAGTTGTTACTGTAAAACTATTAGCCATTACGGGGTTCCTTCATATTTGTAGCCCGCCGAACTCTTCATAAATCGAAACAATTACATCTATATTACTGAAATAAGAAGTTTCGGTATAACCGTCCATGATTTCTTCCTTTGGTAATACTGAGCAGTCAATCCTATTTTTACATTCCCTTTCGGCCATCAAGCACATAGCCTCATTAGGAAATTCCCATATACCAAGTGTTCTTAACGTGTACACTGTTTTGGAACTCTGCTCTTTTAGTCTACGTACTGGACTTCTGGCAACGCCAAACTTAACAGCAATTATATTTAAAGAATCATAAATCCCTGTTATATACGCCTTATTAGAGTTTGTTTTCCTACAAGCGCAGGGCAGACAACCATTTTGTAAAGATCCTGTATAAGATTCTGCCTCTTCATTGCACACGGGGCAAAACATTTTCCAGTATGTTTTGTATCCATAAGAGTTGAGTCTATCACTTCTCCAGAATTTAGTTTCTGGATGAAAAACTCCAAGTCTCATAAAAGATTTAATCATATCTATATCAGGCTTAGTTAACCGTTTTGAGGTCAGCTCGGATTTACAATCTGAACATCCTTTATAGTTACGATTAACTAAATAACTGATTTTGTTGACTTCGTATTGACCGTGTTCAGGACAACTTAGTAAGCACTTAGTTTTAGCACCTTTAAACTCACCAATAAAGCCAATAAAAACCACTCCAATTTCAGTAGCCTTTCTTGAACACAGGACAGAATGTTGGTCTTTTGACCACTTGGGGATTCTACTGCAACCACAAGGTAGTGTACCTTTGCTAATTTCAGACTTAATTATTCTAAAATAACCCTGCCCAAATAATTCAGGATCTTTTGAGCAAATATGACATTTAGCTATGTAAAACTTTTTAGTACCTTGTTTACCAGTCCACCCTACAATCTCCAGTTGGTTATGTGGGCCAAAACAGTCGCCAACTAAAGAGTCTTTGCATAACTCAAAATTCGAGTCCAAAAGTTTTTCTAAGTCCATGGATAATCCCTTTATTGTGATTTAGGGATTTTACAAGAAAAACTTAAAAATGTCAACTAAATTATTCCTTGCAGTGCCGGTAATGCTCCAATTGCCAAGTTTACAAGATCTTGAACAAGACTTTCTTCGCTAGAATTGCTACCATAGTTGATTATGGCTTGAGACGACCTTAGTACCCATGTCCTTGTATCTATGCCACTACTCTTACTCATCGTAGGTAATCCTTCGATCCAAGTGTTGGTGGAGAATAATAAGTCAGAGCCAGATCTATCTTTCACAAATAAACTAAATTTCCCTTTTTGACTGATTTCGTCTAACTGCCAGAACTTAGTCAAAACATCATTGGAAGGAGAGCCACAATGTAGTGTCAATGTAATCGTATAAGTTTGGTCATTGTTGTAAATTCTTCCTACCATTCCATCAGCTGTCCTGCCTGATGAAAAGGGTACTAGGTCTTTTGTGACACTTATGAATGTCCCATCAATAAACCCGCTTACAGGGAGGATACCACCTATTAAGCAAGAAACTTCATCGGGACAGTAATTGAAGATATCTGCCATACCCTTTCCTTAAAATAAGAAAGGGGGAGATTAATCCCCCATATCTATTACTGATTACCCAGCTGCCAACGAGCTTCTACAGTACCACCAACGGCGTTAACTGCTGCAACATCTGCTGCACTAAGAAGCATATTACCACCAATGAACAGGTCACTACCAAACATGTAGATATTCCAATCACGAGTTTCTGTAGTCGAGCTAAAAGAAGCATTCGCAGGCGCTGCAATGATAGCATTGCTTGAAGATACTACAGTCTGCCCACTCAAATCTTTCATAGTGCAAGAGAACACCCAGTCATTGCCTGGGTTGTTTGCGTCAGCATTCTGAAGTGCTTGAAGGACAGTATTTGATGGTGAATACTGATGGAGTGTTACAGTAACATTCATCGCTGTAACACGACGCTTTACTCGACCAAAAGCATTATCACCTACACCTTGATAAGGCTCTGATGTTGGGACAATTCGATCCATAGAGATGAAAGTGCCATCTGCAAAACCTGTTACTCGGTGAATAAAATCACCTTTACTTAGGATGATTGTAAAATCATCCGGCAAATAATTGCCAATTCCTGTGTCAGACATTTATAATTATCCTATTTATACAGACAGGTAAAATTCAATATCCACAAAACGCACACTGCCTTGTAGGCGAGCACGGATTACGAAAACACCCGCTGCACGTTGTGCACGTAGAGTAGGACTAATAGACAGGACAGGGGGTGTCTGAACAGTCCAACCACGATCAATGAGGCCATTGGCTTCCGCTTGTGAAAGAACAGCACGGATTTCATTCTCAACAACAATAAGACCTGGGTCTGTCATTGGAATTTTTAGGCTGTTAATAATACGGAAATAGATACCTTCTTGTAAACGAGCTTTCAGCCAGTCTTTGCCAATTTGAACATCGATCGGTTTTCCGTCAAACATATCACCATTCATGAAAACATTTACACCACCTTTGGCAATGTAGTAGTTCCATGATTTATCTTTAAGATTGGTAATCTGAGTACCGGAAAGTTTGCTTACAGTTACACCATTAGCCCTTTTGAAATCCCAATCATTGGCACCTGGAGTAACAGCGAGTTGAGACCCAGCCCAAGCCGCTTCTGGAAATTCTGTAGCTGCTGTTGGTAAATACACACCAAAAGTACGACCAGCAGATTTAGCATTAAGTTTAGCACCGATATCAGTTGTTCCGGCTGTAGGGGCCACAACATCAGCTGAAGAAAGACCGTAGATCTTCTCACGAGCTTGAATTGCATCAGAAAGAGCTTCTTGCTCTGCTTCTACTTGCGTTTCTGAAAGGAGGAGATACCAAGTATCGTTATCTTGTTCCACGGCCTCAAGAGCTTCAACCCAATCTTCTGTAGGAGCAACATTTACCAAGGAAATATTAGGGGAAGATTTTACACTCCAAGCACTACCTGGTGTAGTTGGGGCTACAGTAAAAGTGCCATCCAAGTTGTCGGTAAAATTAATTCCAGTTGGAGTACCTACAGCGGTGTCTAAACCAGCAACGATTTCAATTGCTGTAGCCGAAGCGTCAGAAGTAAAACTGTGAGCTGTATCATTAATCGTAATAGTATACACTGTATTATTTGTTACAGTAACACTACCATTAACAGTGTCAACTTGTCTACGACCAACAATTACTGCTGGAGGTGGAGCACCTAGAACGCTAGTCTGCCCAAAAAGTTTTGCTGCCATACGGTAAGTATTGCTAGTTGATGCAAAATCTGCACCTACTGCTGCAATACTCGTGTATGTTCTAGACCTTTCAGAGAAATTTGTAAACGTATTTAGAATCAGGGGGTATTGAAAAGAAGCTGTACTGATAGCTGTGGATTCATCATAAATGACAACCCTGACTACATCATCCAGTTCACTCATATTTTATTCCTATAATTGGGGCAGTGTTTCCACTACGGATAAATAATGCCAGGAGGCACTGAGAAGATAAGGGGTGGAACAGATATGTTATCCCCAATTACTACTGCTTCTACTACATCAACCACTTGCTGTGTATTAACAACATAATTGAATGTTACGTCAATATTATGATATTCAACCCACTTAGTATCTCTTTTTTGTGGTGCTCTACGTATTTGACTTTTACGCATAACACCAAGATTATTCTTTTTAAGAGTTTCTAAAGCTAAAGGGTTTTGATTAATCCTTTGAATAAAACTTTGAGCCATATCACCAGACTCAGAACCAATAAAACTAAATTGAACAAGGCATTCATAGAAAGCTTGTATAGTCAGCTGTTCATTGGTGTTTGTAAGTACTGAGGTACTATGATGCCCTTGCTGTTCTATACTCAGTATGTTAATAGCACAATAACTTTTTGAAGGTTCTGTCCCATTTTGATGAGAGAGTATCACAAGAGGGTTTGTAAATTCAGATAAGGCTGTAGTTGCAGCCTCAATAAGGCCGTCACTAACATCACTATAAATTGACATTAGGGGGAAGTCCTTTTATCTACTTTAAAATCAATAGAGTCATACAGAAGTCCACTATCAATAAGTGGATTATCAAACCCTTTAAGTGCAACTGTAACAGGACTATTTCTAGGAGAATCCCACTTCTCTACGGCGTCTTTAAGGCCAACCTTAGCCACCATACCTAATCTTACATACTCTTGCTTAAAGGTGCTTTTTCCTTCGGCAATTCTCTGTATACTCTCGATGAAATAATTATCATACGAGCCTTTTTTGATGGGCGCCATAAACCCAACACGAATAGCTGGGCGGGTGGGGATATTCTTAGCTGGTAATCCTTCTTCTTGCCACTGCCACACTTGTGCTACAGCTAAGTTGTCATTATCAGAACCATAATTTACAGGCTCTACAATTCCAACCTGAAGCTCTTGACCAGAAGCTTTGAGAAGATCCTTTTTCATCTTATCCCACACAGAAGTATCTACTTTTAATGTAAACGCCATAGATACTCCTTATGTCGATGGTGCATCTGGGGTAAGTTCTATCCTTGCAGCTTGAATTTTCACATGCTCCAAAATTCCCATTCCGTTGGTCCAATCATCAACCTTCATGATTTTATAACGGTCATTCTTCCAAATGAATTCATCTGCAGACCAGCCACCAGTCCCTTCCTTGAGAGTACGAGCGTAATCAGCAGAGTAGAATTTGACCCAAGCTCTTGTTCTATCAGCTTCTGGAAGCATTAGGATTTCATAAGGCTTAAGTGGCTGGATATTGACCTGCAAAACTATTTCAGAAGTAGATCCTTCTACCCACCTACCATTAACATAAGAGCCTTCAGATTTACGAAAGATTGTTAATGGAATCTTGTGTGTCAAAAGGAATTGAGGTCTTAACATTTCAACTCCTTAAGGAATCACAATAAATTGAACACCAAAACTATCTCCACATCCGCAACCACATCTGTCATCACAATCACAAGTTTTAATTTGTGTAAGTTTAGGACGAACATTGTCCGAGTTATGGTTATTGGCACAAACATCTGACCAACTAATCCCACCAGCCCAAGGCATCATTCCATTAGGCAGATTAACAATTGGGTTGTCAATTAGATTACCAAGAGCTTTTAAATATTGAGTAGAGAGAGATGACCACACTTCAATATCACCAGTACGCTCTCTTGTACTCCAACCAGCCAATTGAAAGCTTGCAGAAATTGCAGCCATCCTTGCAGCTAATTGAACATTTCCATTATTCTGATCTAGAAAGAATTGTATTTCATCGTCAGTGAACAGCTGATAGAAGGGCGATGTGGGGACATCACCGATCAAAATTCTAACTTGTTGAATGGGCGTTAAGGCCATAGCCACTCCTTTAAAAGTAAGGAGGGCAGACTAGCTGCCCGGTTTTTAAGCGACAATACCAGCAGTCTTAAGTTTAGCTAGAAAAGCATTCAACTCCACAATAAGGGCTGCTGTATCAGCACCCGCGAAGTTAGCTTGAGTTGCAGCCTTCTTTACAGTGCCATTGACAGTAGTAGTTGCAACAGGAACACCAGCGCCAGAATTTACTTGAGCAGCAATAGAATTAACTGCCTCAATATAACCTGCACCAACTGTTGGGGTAACAGCCATATTTATATCTCCAAAGAAGGGGCTTTTCAGCCCCATTCAGATTTAGGCAGCGATACTTACGCGAACCAGGGCTTGAGGACGCAGTACAGCGTTCATGAAGTTAGATTCAGACATGATTTCAATGAAATCGTCTTTCTCGTTCATGTATTCAAACCAGTAAGCTTCTTGGGCAGTTTGGTTAACAGTTGCAAAACGGTTTGCCGGGGCAAAATAAGTTTTGAACAGTGCAGCAGCAGCCACTTGTGGGAACACATACGCATCACCAGCTGGGATGTAAGGAACAGTTGCACCAGTTACACGATCGGTGTAGCTACCACGATATTCGATCCACAGAATACCACCATAGCTAAAGGTGCGATAACGAGCATCCAGACCATACACGTTAGCAGTTAGACGACCAGTCAGAACGTCAGCACCACGATCACGAGCGTAGTATTTGTAAGCATCTACTACGAAAGGATGGGTGATCAGTGCATTGAAGAAAGAAGGTGAGCAGACAGCAATCATACCTTCAACAACCTGACCAGACTGAATACCATCTTGAACACCAGCAATGATAGGCTCAACACTTTCCAGAGGATCGGTAGCGAGACTGTTCAAAGGCATGGTCAATTCAGTACGGGTAACACCAAACTCGTTGTACCAGTTAATGGTAGCACCGTAAGATTGACGCAGAGTACCACTTGGAGCATATACGGAACCAGTGGTGATCAGTTGAGCACGAGCAGCCTCAAGAGTCACAGCGTGGTTCATACGCATTTGTTGCATTTTACGGGCACGAGTACCAGCAACAGTTTCAGTTTGGATACCAGCGAAAACGTTATCCCAAGCAACAACACCGTCAACATCATTTGGAGTAATTGCATCATCCAAAGGGAAGTGAGGAATAGAAGCAGTCAGATAGCTACGAGTTGGGCCACGGGAAGCGTTGTTACGTTCATCCCAGTTACGGTCTGGGATCAAACCTTCGTTCCAAGTGGTACGAGGAACCAGAACAGTCTTTTGGGTTTTACGTTCAGTGTCGAAGATACCCAATTGGTTGAACAGACCCCAAGAGTTGGGGACGATCATGATATCTTCGGACAGGTCTACTACGCGGTTGAAGTCCGTAGGATTATAAGAAAGTGGCATAGTTATTTAAGCTCCAGATTAAACAGTAAGTTCAAGAATGACGCCCTGCTCTTTGAGCAAGTGACGCAGACCTTCGAATTGAGTGGTGTTCAGGAAACCAGAAGTGGCCTGACGTACTGGGTAATCTTTCAGGATTACGTTGTCACGGACATAACCAACAGCATTGTCGGTAGTTTCAGCAGCCAGCAAAGTGAAGCCTTGTGGCTTAGCGCAATATTCGTCACCAAACAGAACGATGAATTCGTTAGTAGCAACAAGCTGTGCAGCAGCAGACAGAAGAGTGTAAGCAGTGTCAGTTGCAGCTTTTGCACGATAAGCAACCATACCCATTACAACAGGAGTATCAGCAGCTACGTCAACAAAGACAACTTCACGGGCATAACCAACACTAGGATCACGTTCATGAACTACAAGGTCGGACAGTTGGGTAAAACCACGAACTACGATGGGCATTATTTAGCACCTTTTTGGAATTGATTTTTCAAGAGTTGAGCGGTGAGGTTTTCACCTTGAGGTTTTTCTGGCACTACTTCTTTACCCTGACCACCAACTTCTGACATCAAAGCGGAGTGGTCGATTACTTCAGCTTGTGCTTTAAAGCCAGCTACAACAGCTTCAAATGATGCATCATCCAAAGCAGACAACGATGTCAGCAAAGCTTCTTGTTTAACAGCAGACAATTTTTCTTTCCGGGCTGACAGTTTAGCTTCAACTTTTTCAGATTCCATCTGAGCTACTTTTCCAAGAGCTTCGCTCAATTTTGTAGTCTGATCGGTGAAGTTAGTCTGCAACGTAGCGAGAGCTTGTTTTACAGAGGAGAACTCTGCAAGTTGCTCATTTGCAGCAGTGAGTTGCGATTGCAATTCAGCAAGTTGGGTCATTTCAAGAGTTTCCTCAGTGTTGTTTTTACTAAATTTAAAGATACGATTACTCATCGAACTTCCTTCTTTATTATTTTGGGCTTGGCCCGACAGGTAAGAATAAAAATCTTCTTGAGTCATTACCTTATCAGCTAGGCCCAAAGCAATTGCATCTTCTGCAAGGAAGGTGTTTGCTTGAGTATTCCTAACTGCTTCCACTGTCATTTTGCGATGTTCTGCAACATATTCAGTGAAATCTTTGTAGAGAGCATCTACTTTGTATTGAAGATCATCCAAGAACTCTTTACGGAAAGATCCATCTTCTGCGAATGGAATCTTCTCAGTTCCTGCTGAGATAAATGAACGCTCGTAACCTTTCATCTCAAGAGCTTTAGAGTCATTCATCAAACGAATCAAAACACCAATAGAGCCGATTTCAGAGTTCTTATTGGAGATGATTTCGTCAGAGATTGCGGTGAGGCCATAGGCGGCACTAGCGGACAGCCCGTCTACATATGAGATGATTTTTACACCGTTGTCATCTGCCAATTTACGCAGATAATTACCAGTATCCATCATACCGTAAGCTTCGCCACCACCAGACTCGACCATAAAAGCTACAGTCTTAGTACCAGCCTCAAGCAGCGCCTCAAAGTCTTCCTTGATACTCTCGTATGAAGTGCCGCCACAAAAAGCTTCCCATCCAGTTGACTTATTAGTCAATGGGCCTGAAATGTGGATAACACCCAGGTTTGATTCGGCGTAGTGCAAAGTGCTATACATTGAAAATTCATTGTCAGCCTTTGGAGTAACGTCAACAGCCCCTTCACAACGTTTATCTACATAGTTAAGAATAGATTCAAAACTTTTAGAGTCCACTAGGAGAGGAGTGTCGAACAACTTAGACCGGAGTCTAATGAGTTCATGAGCCATTAATGGACTCCCTATGTATTTTCATTATTACCAACAGAGGCATCATCTCCTCCTATTGGGCTAGTTGATGTCCCTTCACCGGCTGTTGTCATTCCTTCTCCAGCACCAGAAGAATACGTTGTAAGTTTTTCTCTTACTTCTTCCATATCCTCTGTTCCATAGAATGGTGTTGGCATCCCAGCCTGATCAGCAATCCAGTTGATAGTGTCAGCGTCTTGAGACATTAGACCAACAGAGGCTACGCGTTGGATGAACTTGGAAAGAACGTCTAGATCTTGTTGAGCTAACTTACCAAAATCAAAGTATGGAGTAACTGTTGTGTCCCAGCCGTTTAAAGCAAACAACTGAGGAATTAGATCGTGGTTCAATTGATCTTTAATCTCAATTAGCTTTGCTTCAATAGCCATCTCTGCAACAGAGACTTTGCTCTCTGCAAGAGAGAACGAACCAGACCCGTTATTACCTAGACTCAAGAAATCAGCAAACAAACATGTCAAAATCTCTTGCGCATACCGGGAAATGATTGCACTGGTATCAAAAGCTTTTTGTCCTGTAACAGATACAATATCAAACGAAAACTCTTTATTTCCGTCTGCATTCTGTACCATTGGGAGAATAAAACCTGATTGCTCCGCTACAGCAGCATTTCGCATCATTTTCTTGTAGTATTCGTATACAGCCTTGTCTTCAGGAGAAGCGTTAGGGTCCATATAACGAGGAGGTAGGTATAATACCTTGAAACCTTGCATATCTTGTGATACACCAATCGCCTCAGACTCTTCAAAAGCCTTCTTATACTTCCAAGACTCCCATGCACCTACTAAGGGGCTTTGGCCTGTTGGATCATCTTTCTGACTGCCCGCACGAAACAATAAAAACTTCTTGCGAGGAATTTTTACCTTGTCTCCATAAATAGAGTCTTGGCCAAAATAAGTTGATTGTTCAAGTCCTGTTGGTTTTACAACTGCTTGCCAGACAGCAGAAAGATCACGGCCATCATTTTCCCATTCCCATCCAACTACGGAATCTTGAGAACGTTGAGGAAGCTTTTTGATACCAATTAAACCATCATCATACTTAGATCCGTTTGATTTAAATCTGCGGCGGTAGACTTTTTCTTGAATATCAAAACCATATCTATTAAAGCTTACAACTTCCTTTATAAACTGATTCCAAGAATGGTCCATGTCCTCTTTACATTGGGAGAGGAAATTTGCTTTTGATTTTAATTCTTCCTCATAACCTTCGGGGATTTTTACAGTCCAAGGGACACGAGCAATCATCATCTCAACTAGATTTAATGCTGGAGAGATAGTGCCATCTTTTGACATTTTCTTAAACGTTTGTACGGCATGAGGCCAGCGTAGTTCCCATGCGCACTCTTCAAACAGGACGCCTCCGGCAACTTTGAGTGCGTTGTAACCTGTCTCCCCCAACTTCAATCTAATGGGTGTATTTTCACCCATACTAAGGGTTTCTGTATTTTCTTCAGCCATGAAAGCTCCTTAGCGATTAAATGGATTTTTAGTTGAGAGGTCAGCAGTTACTAAACCACCAAGAAAATTACCAATATGGATTTTCTGTGCTAATGTAATGAATGAGTCACTAGTTGCATCAACTTGGTCATCCTTCACAGCGCGGGTTCCATCGAAGCCTTCCATCTCTGAGAAATAAGCATCATTCCATGCACCGCGAACATAACGAACAAGACCCGCTTCCGATGCCGAAACTACTGGTTGAAACCGTACAACCTTAGACTTATTAGACGGGCGCATTCTTGCGAAAAGACCTTCAGAAATAAGTTCTTTAATCATCATTTGTCCAGCAGCTTTACCTGCCTGGCCCGGCTCTTGTGGAATAATGATTTGAGTACCATCGGGGTCATCTAAGCCCGTCTCTACAATGCGCTGCATTACCTCTCCAAATCTTGCCCTAAATCGAACAACATCTAGAATGATATATAGACCTTCTTTTGTTTTACCCATTAAAACGCCAGCAGTCCAGTCAGGATTTGGCAACGCTTCACAAGGTAAACTTCCGGCAATATCCCATGCACGACAATATTGAACAATATTTAAATCATATTCATTTACGGGCTCACCCAGCCACTCCGCTTTCCAAAATCCTGCGGCATCCTCACGAATATCCCAGTTCCCGTAAAGGTCGCGCTCCTTTTTTACGCGCTTGAGACCTTGAAGGTTTGCAAGATATCCGGGGTTGGATTTAATAAGTGGCGGATTATCGTAGATTGTGGCTGAAATAAACTGTAGGGACAGTGGACGACAATGTTGTTTTTCATCTGTGTCCGGTAAAATATTACCTTCACCGTCTCTGTTGCCATATATTTCCAGGAGTTCCTCTTTTGTGTCTGCCCAAATCATGTCACCAGCGATTCGAATAAACCAACGAACTTTACCATCCCGTTCGGGGTCGGGCCGACCTTCGTTTTCTTCTCCTTTTGGAATAATCCACCAATCAATCCAACGTCTCAAAAAAGAATCAGGTGAAGGGTTACAAGTCAGGAAAAGATTGGGAACCATCTTTGCTTTAGAACGCAGCCGAGATAATACAACCAGAGTATGGTCTTCGGTTATCTGAGTGGCTTCATCTATCATCGCCCCGGAAATTTGGAGGCCACGAAATTTCTCTGCATCTTCGTCAGTTTCCAAGTGAGACATGGCAATAATGGCACCACTTGGGAACGTAAAGGTCATAGCCTTTTTGTTAATTTTTACTTTAGGATCAAACGCTTTATATAAGCTGGTAGCTTCGTCAAACAAACCAGAAGCTTTCATCAAAGTTGTTTGGTTTTTACGGATAATGAATCCACGATACTGAGGATCGTCAACCCAGCGGAGATGTCGTAGCAAACCACAATAGGACTTGCCACCACCCATAGCCTTTTAGTTATAGAGTTCGTTAAACTCTCTTCGCTTTCGCAAAGGATCGGACTATATCTTCTACTTTCGTAGCCCCCCGTTTCGATTGCACTTGCAACCTACTCGCTTACATTCATCAGCGTTAGTCTCTACACGTTACTTATAAATAAGTCTTCGCTCGGTATTACCCACGTCTTTACGTTTGGGTTTCACCGAATTAGAGGGGTTTTAAATGGAGGCGCTAAGTTCACCACCATATACAATGATATTACTATTGCTAGCCAAGAACCAGCTTTGCTTTCGCGAAGCTGGCTGGAAACTATAATCCATATCTGTCATCTGGAAATTTCTTTACCATGATTTTCAGAATATCCGTACGCGACTTCCCAATCTCTTCGAGCATTTGCTGCATCTTCTAGATTTTTAAATAGACCTAAATAGTGTCTGACTCTCTTACCGTCAACAATTTCTTGACCTTCAGCTTGCCATTTACCAGTCTTTTTATGGAAAGATACACCAACAACTCCAGAAGAATTATTACTGTATTTGGAACGGTTTCTGTGGTTAAGTTTATCAATACTAAGTTGTAAATTAGATATTGCGTTATTTTGAGTATTTAAATCAATATGATCAATATCTTCGGACGGCCATTCACCGTTTACATAAAACCAGGCAAGGCGGTGGGCTTTATAAAGCTTTCCACAAAGGCCGATTACAATATATGGTGAAGGATTTCTCTTGGTCACTCTTGATACTGATCCCGCCTCTAAGGAAGGACTAATATTACTATAGAAGCCATTCTTACCTCTCCAATCTTTGAAGTGTGAATCTGGTCTATCCAACCTCCAAGTAAACTTTCCAGTTTCTGGATTATAAGTTAAAGCTTCTTTTAAATACTCGTGGGTAAGTAATACTTCATTCATGTATTAGCCTCTTATCAAACTAAGATAACTGTGTGCCTCTCGGCAAGACATGAGTATAGGAGCGTTTCACAACGTGTCCTGAATAGGTGAGGGCGTCATCCCGACGGGCCTCATGTTGCTGCAAACAGCAAACTCTTTATTCGTCTTCTCCCGAAGACTCGTCAACATTCTTACCACTTTCTACAGCAGAAAGATATTGCTTAATCATTTTACCCTTATCCCTGCCCTTAACACCTCGACTAGCTACAATAGGGCGCATATCCTCGATAGGCATAGCTTCAAGCTGCTCTTTAGTGTAAACCTTCTCACTAAGCGCTACAGGGATAGCATTCACACCAGGGCTAGTCTTCAACTCTTCTGTACCACTAAGTTCAAAAGTAAACTCAGCAATAAAAGGAAGTGTACGAAGTCGAGGACAAGTATTATCTTTAAGGACAGCACCTTGTTTACTAAGCTCAACGACACGCTTAATAAAGTCTACAGGATTTGCTGAACTCACTACAATTTGTTGAGTTGCCATTTAGTCTCTCCGTTAATATTCAATTCATAAAAGAGATACTACGCGAAAGTTTCTCAGAAGTCAAGCTTTTGGAATATTTATTTTAACTATTTTACAGTTTTATTGAATGACCCTATATTTCAAAGGTCATTTGTAAAACTATTAAGCCCTTGGTGTAACCTGAACAGTCACAGAAGCACCTACAAGGTTAACTGTAGCTCCTAACAAAACTTCTACAGAAAGTAATGTTACCAAGTTTCTTTGTGCTGCTTGTACTACGCAACCAGTATTACTTACTGATACAACTCTTACAGATTGATTGAACGTACCACCAATTATCTGTGGTTGTACATCTGGAGGCGTTGTGTAAGTATTTGCAAAGGTAATGGTAAAATTCCCACTGGTGTCTGTCGTGCCAAGGAAAGTTTCTACTTTACGTAAGCCTGTGGTTGCTGTAGCTAAAGCGCCTGTAGTGGCATATCCTGATAGAGCGGCTGTACTAGCTTTACTGTCAAGAGAACTTTGTAAGCCAGTAACGTCACTGATTGTATGAGTGTGAACAGAAGCTGCTGCTCCAACATCGGTGTTAGTTAATACTACTGCACCAGTCTTAGTATTTACCGACGTAACTGGGTAATTGACCGAAGGTATTGTAGGCTTATTCGTTAGATCAGCATAACTGCCACTGGTAGCCACGGTTGCTAGATTAGGCTTGTTTAAGACCTGAGAAACACCGCTAACTGCTGTCCAATCACTATTGACTTGAGCGGCAGGTATACTAGGAGCACCTGTCAAACTGCTGTAGGGAATACTAGCACCAACACCAAGCTTTGAGTCAAGACTTGTTTGCAAACCTGTCACGTCAGTTATACTATGTGTGTGAGCTGCTGGTGTGAATGTTGTAGGCTTACCTGTAAGTGATACGTAGGTGCCATCAAACAAAACAGGTTTGTTTGTAAGGTCAAAGTAACTACCACTAAATAATACAGGTTTTCCTGTCAAATCAGCATAAGAGCCCGAAAACAAAATAGGCTTATTGAGAATTTGACTCTTCCCCGATGTACTGTTCCAATCAGAGTTAACTTGGGAAGGGATGGCACCAGCAGTGATAAATCCACTGTCATTAGTAAGATCACTGGTCTTAGTAGGCACACTAATTGATGCAGGTTTGTTGATTAAATCGTTATAGTCTCCAGAGCTTGCTACTTCAGCTAATGCCAAATGATCTTTTTGCTGATCTACAGTAGTATAGGATAACCAAGCAAGACCTGCTGGCATACATAGAGAGGGAGTAAAATTACCTGATCCATCTGTATGTAAAAAGCTGTTATCGGGCATTGTTATAGAAGCAATATCCGTTAGCACTGTAGATACTGGCTGGGCATTCAAATCTTGAGCAGTGATTATCACGTCACCTTGCTCACCATTCACAGAATTTACAGCACCTGTTTCGCTACCTTCTCCGGGGAAAACTGGACGTACTGGCATATCAAGCCACCTGTACGCAAAGACGGCCTGTGCCCTTTGCCCAAATGATTGATTCACCCTGGTCAATCATGTACATCTCAAACGAGATTAACTGAAGACCATCGGCAGAAGAGCTTGCTGGCTGAAAAGGTTTGAGCTGTACCCTTACGTTACCGCTACCCTTGAACTGAAGAAGAACTTTACTTCCTACAGGGATTCCTGAAAGGACATTAACATTCTGATAATTAACGTTATCTAAGATAACATCTGCAATCGTATCTGACATTGCAACACCTTATATTGTATTTATTTTAGGTGTCTTGTTCTGAGGGATTATAGCCTGTAGACAGACAACACAGGCTTTTAGTGGGGCAGCCTCGTCTGCTTTCAAATGAATCAATTATACTAAAGAATATAATTGACTATAATAACTGGTACACCCCACAGGGAATGATCCTGAGTCATCCAGATTATGAGTCCGGCTGCTTTACCTTAAGCTAGAGGTGTTTAGAATAGGTGGAACCCCGCCAGAGGTTCCGGGTGTGGACTAGGCAGTCCGATACCAAGCCGAAGCTTAGTTAGGTTTGTAGCTGGGAGTACTCGCTCCATTTAAAGCCTACCGTTTCACACTGGCTCACTACAAATTCTTTTAATCTCCGTCTTGATCAGGTTCTGTATACACCAGACTCAAACGAGGCTTTAATTCTGCTTTGATTTCAGATGGAGTCTGTTCACCAGCTTCCAGAGAATCCTTAACTTCAAACTTGAGCTTATTGTAAGAGATTTCTTCAGCATTAGCAGATTTACTCACTGTCACAATACTATTGACAAGCCACTTACTTGAGCCAAGCTGTTCAGTGTCAATCTGTTCACCATTGATACTCTTCTTGATATTCTCAAGAGCTTTATCTTTCATTTCAAGCAACTGTTCTTCTAGGATGCGAAGCTTGCTTTTAGTGATTCGTTTGCTGTTTCCGCCAGTGGTCTTACGATTCGACTTTGGACCGTCGAATCTTGTCGCTGGGCTAGGATTTTTATTCTTGGTAGCCATAATATTTATTCCTATGAATAAGTGATTTCTTAAGCGAACTTACCGGCTATGCCCTGTAGTATTCATAATGAAGAAGAACGCTTAAGAAAGAACACTCACTAAGCGAAGGAGAGAACGCCGCAAGTGTTCGAAAGACCTATTGGAGGAGAGAGGGACAATAGGTCTTTAAGTGCTGTCTTAGGAGAGGAAATGACAGCGTGAATACCACAATCTTTTTAGACTTACTCTTAGTGATTGTGGGTGAAACTTTTACAATGTATTCGCAACAGGGGTCGAACCTGTAACCAGAAATTTAGAAGATTTCTACTCTACCATTGAGCTATGCGAATATATGGTGCCCCAGTAAAGAATCAAACTTCACTCTATTGCTTACAAGGCAATTGCATCATCACAATGCTTCAAGGGCTTAATTGGCTGATCCTCAGCGATTCGAACGCTGCTTCATCTTGATTAACAGTCAAGTGCCCTCACCTAGATGGCTCAGGATCAATAATTGGTCTCTAACCGGTGAATTGAACACCGTCCACATCGTCCCAAACGATGCATGCTACCGTAACACTTGTCAGAGAATATGGCAGTGGATGTGTGATTCGAACACACGGAGCTTTTACACTCTAAGGTTTAGCAAACCTTTGCAATCGGCCTCTCTGCCAATCCACTGCACTTGTTTAAAACTTATAACGGTCTTTCATTACAGCATCCATCATGACAGACTCTGGGGTCATAGACCCACTCAACAAGCTCTTCATAATAGTTGGACTAAAGCCACTAACCAATACCGTTCCCTCAGTTCCTTTCGTTACTGGAACTGTACCAGATGAGCAGTTTACATTCCAGAATACAATCTGTGGAAGTTGATATCCTGATTCTTCATAAGCTTGTTTGAATGCCTGATAGGCTGTTACTTGATTCCCATCACGAATGCAGCTATTAAACTGCATATCTGAAACAATCAGAAGCTTTGTGGGCATTTCATCTGCTGGAACACTATACTGTTTAGCTACACCAAGAAGGGTCGTAAAAACTGCTTGAATGTTTGTACTCATTCCCCAAGGCGCTTTCTTCAAAGCTGCAACTCGTTGTTGCAATGTACCCTCAGACCGGATTAACTGAGGTTGTTCTGAGAAAGTCATAAAGACGTTCTTAAGAACACCAATGTTTCGTTCTGACAAATACAACCCCAATGAAACAGCGACATCCATGCAAGTAGTTTCTGACTTACTTGAAGCTCCACCTGCTTTACAACTCATAGAGCCAGATACGTCCACAATTGGGAGGAAACGTTCTGTACTGTCCTCCAAATAGTTAGGAAGGGCGTTCCACTGAGCCGAAGCAACAACTCCATCTCCATACGCCACAGACTTAACTACATCGTAAGGATAAACAACAGAAGCATTAATCTTAGCTTCACCTGTTTCAAGTTTAGCTTTATATTCTTCGTATTCTTTCTTAGCGTTGCGACCAAATGCTTTTTGATAACGGGCGGCAGCTACAGACGGAATCTTTTCAAAATCAATTTGATCCCATTGCTTTGCACACATCTGTGTTTCAACAACACTCGTCAACTCCACCAACATCTTACGATATTCTTTAGGTGTTTTGATTTTCATGTGTTTGCGCAAAGCAGATGCTGTGTTACCTTGACGTGGAAGCCATTTAGCACAGAGGCCGTTGTTATCAGCCAAACCTGTAGAAATTAAATCAAAGGCTTGTAGTTGGAACTTAGTTCCTTCAAATATAAGCAAATCATCCCAACGTCCAATTTCAGGAATCAACGGAATAATTTGTTCCAATACTTTATCTTGATGTTCAACAAGAACACTCAATAAGTCTTTAAACTGTTGACGCTCACCAGCACCTTCTCGTGCATCGCGAAGCCATAGAAGTGTGCGAATAGCTACGTCTTTGTTTTCAGCCAGAGCTTTCACAAAGTCTGATTTGATATCTTTACCACGGCTTGCCCCAGAAACATAGAAGAAATCTAGGCAAGATGACAAGCTGCTATGATGGGTAATAGCGCCATTCTCAGTTAATGCTGTGTTATTAAAAGCTTCGTACAAGTTCATAATTTTCTCCTTAAGATTAATATCAGAATCACATTTACGTGCTCTACCAACTGAGCTACATGAGCCTAAACCCATGACAGGACTTGAACCTGTGACCACGACTTTATCATAGTAGGTTTTATTGCGGTAGTGATTCTTCGTTTTGCCTATTCAGAATGTACATATCTATATGCGAGAGTGGATTGCTGTAGACATTCTTTGGGGCTTATCAGGCTCTACTTTACTTTTCCAATAGTTTGAGATTGCTGTAGAGAGCCTTTAAATTTCTTTCTTAGGAGTAGTATACACTATAAATCTTGGATTGCAAGCTTTTAATAAAATATATTTGGAGCGGATAGGGAATTTCGAAATCCCGACGAACAGCTTGGAAGGCTGACACTCTGCCTCTGAGTTATACCCGCTTTAATTCATTGCTCCCCGTCACACAAAGGGAAGACTTTAAACTCTCGTCAGAGTTCTTCAAGCCCCTTAAAGGGAATTAGACAATCTTCGTCAAGATTGAATGTGTTCGCAAATAAATTAAAGACAATTAAAACCCTTTATCCGCCACAGGCTGGACCTTGTTACAGGTAGGGAAGACAACCTTAAAACTATAAGGGATCAGAAGTCTTTTTACTTCAACCTCACATTACCCAATCTTAATTTAATAAGAACAGGGTAGGTCAATGTGAAGGTGCTCCGCGATTGCCTCAATGACAACTCTCCCGAAGGCTTTAGTGATATCAACGCTCTAAAGCATTTGATATATTAGCTGAATAATACCACCTTCTGTCAGCGTCACACTACTCAGCCGAAGCATCTTTTCTAATATGTGAACCACGTTGCCCTTTTACAGTACCTATTATACACTATTTTTGATAAATAGCAAGCATTATTTACTAATTATCACTATCAGATAGGATCTTTTTAAACACTGTCCCATAATATGAGATTGACTCGTGTTGGTATTCCCAGCGGAAAGCACCATCTAAGTATTCATCCAAACTTCCATCGACATCACATCTGCATTCTAAATCTTCGGCCCCACAATCTGGGCAGTAATTAACTTCTCCCATAATGTGGGAACCTCTTTGTTTTCTAGATAAATCAATTAAATCACAAGTGTCTTAGGTTTGTCAAGCTTTTGCATAAAATAATTAAATTTTTCTATCAAATGCATAATACCTATCTGTAGCAACAGTTGAAGATACCTCTTTTGCAGCTCTACGATAGTAGCTCTTAAAGAATAGCTTAGCCCGTTTCTTATCAAACCTCTCTTTCAAGAACCTCTTAGAATACTTCCAAGCAATGTATTCTTCTTTTAGGATGCAATCTGTTTGGTTATCAAATAACATCCTACGAGTGTTTGGCCCACCAAATGTCTTTTTGTAAATTTTATCCCAACGTCTCAAGTGACCAACCTCATGCATAAAGCTATTAATGAATTTGGGGTAGAATGGATTTATCATAACTTGCATCTTTCCAAATTCAAAATTATATAAGCACTCAGCATTTCTCATCGAATGAAATGGATTCCACTTGATATTGTATTTACGGCAAACACTTAAGGCTAACATCCAGTCTTTTATTAGTTTCATACCACTACACTCTTCTTGTAAATTTCACCTTCGTCTTTCCAGCTGATAGTCACTGGAACCCATTCCTCTACCCCAAACTGTTCACGGAAACTGTCGCCCATTGCTTTAGTAAGCAAATCAATATCACTTCGCTTTACAATAAAGCTATCATGCACTGGCAGACATGGTTTACCTTGATCTACAAAATGCTTCAATACTTTATGGGCTAACCAACTATCATCATTCTGTAAACGAAGACCATAACTATCATCGCGGCAGAAATACTTTGAGAACTTAGGAAATGCTTCCATGATAAGGAAATGAACATAAGTACCTTTTGTGAAAGTCATATCGGGATCATCTTTGTATTTGTTAACTTCCTCCTGAATGGCCTTCTGTGCAGACTTCTTGTCTTTTGCGTTAAACATAATATTAACTGCAAGCTTTACGATGAGACGATTCATATCTGTCTTTTCATCATCTGGTAAGATATCCATATACACGTCTTTAGGTAGACTGAATGTGTCAATACCTTCCTTTGCTGCACAGATACGGAAATGCAGTGAATTATAATCAACTTCAACAATCTCTTCACCATCAATAGTAATATCTAGACGAGTGGAGGTCTTTTTATTTTTAATGCGTAGTACGTCAGACTTATAGAACCTACCACCATGATCCATATCGGTGTTAAAGATACGGCAGTAGAAGTTAGTTAGAGGTTTAGTATCTCCAACACGAATAATACAGGCTTCATTGATCTTGTTTAGATTCTGTACAAGCTCTGAAGCCTCTTTAAGCCTTTGTGTATTAAAGAAATTAGTATCTAACCCTTTCTCATCACGTAGCTGAATTGTTTGATACGCGGACATGTAGCTATTATAAGCTATTTCTGCTTGTTCTTCGTCTGTGCAGAACTCTTTAATAAATTCATCAGTAGGTACAATGTAGCTCATTGTTCTGTTCTCCTTGTTGCTATGTGCATTACCAATAACGTTGATAGCATAACCTAATTCTACAAGAATATCAACACATTTAATTACTTGTGTTGGATTTATGTTCTTCTTGTTTGAATTGACATTAGGTTTGTACTGCTTACGTCTTGAGTACATCAATCTATCTTGTTTCTTAAGGCAAGCTAACATATTGGTTATGATTACACCCATTACAGAAGGATATTTAACCTCCATAGCTCTTACCCTGTTACTCACTACTACTCCAACCTTAATATTGTATGTTAGCAATCTCGTACTCATATTCTCCTCTTCCTCCTCCACCTATATCTCCTTTCTACCATATGGGGGTCTAATTTAGCTACAAGCTAGACAGGACGTGGCCTACAGCCAGATCCCAGCTATCATAGTTTGATTTATGTGCCTTCTCTGAAGCACAATGTCTAGCCATACTGGCATATAAAATGTTCTATGTCAACCACCTATTCCAATAAAATCTCACCCCACATAAATTACTCAAAAATACCCTTGCAATCCATGGATCACTATGCTATGCTTCTTCTATCAAATAAAGAAGGAGAGAACAGATGAACAAATATCAGAAGCAATTGCTAGTAGCTTCACCAACAGCAATTATCAGCTTTTTAACTCTTTATCTTACATATCCATTGATGTGGGTTGGCCTAGTTATGATTGTACCCTTCATGCTTAGTTTCTGTTGGGTTTTAGGTATAATCGCTTGTATGGGGATTGAAAGCAGATTTGGAAAATGGATTTTGAGGGATGATAAATGACCAAACTAAAGCTAATAGAAAAACCCTATGGCAAGAAACGCTTTGCAATATTCTACAAACGTGAGAAGCTAGCTGAGTTCTCCACAAGAGAATCTGCGAACGCATTTGCTGAAATTTACCTTGTACCGCCTTACAATATGAATAGCTGCTGGAGGGTTTGAAATGAATCTAGATTTTAATGTTACGTTGCAAGATACAACTGAAAACTTTAATAAGTTGCTTGCTGATTTCCCTAACTTAAAAATGAAGTTGGGGGATTTGGAGTATCAAGTAGCAATCCACGAAGTGAATAATACAGTTGATATTCGTTATCAAGATGTAAATGGCTTCATTGATAGGTATAGCCCAAGAGTAATCAGCGTGAAAGGTTTTGGTTTAAACTCCAAACAAAAAGAATTGGATGAAGCTGTAGCTCTTGTAAATAAGACCAAGAAAGAGTACAAAGAAGCTCAACGTAAGCTGTCTGAGTTGAATGGACCTAAAGCACAGTGAATAAGTGCAGAGTTACCGAGGAAAACACATGAAAGAAAACGAGATACGATTCCTTGTAAGCTTGGATATGGATAGGACAAATGGAACGATTCAAGAGCTTCTTATGCGCCCAAATATCCTGAACATGCCCTACCACAGAGCATTGGAGTATCTGGTTAAACAGACCTTGGAGGAAAAGAAAGCTTTGACAGAAGAGAATCGTGTGCTAAGCTCATGTCTAAAGAAGCATAATTTGTACCACAGGGATAATGTCCTACCAAATCATGAGGGGAGGTAATTAATGAAAACAGTTCAGCCTTCTCCTTCATCTTGGCAATTTTATACTAATTCTGTAAAAGAATCCCTTGGACGACCATTGACTGATAAAGAATGTTCACTGTGTATGCAACGCTATATACACAGCATACCTTGGCAAGATGTTATTAAAGAACTACAGGAGAAACAATGACAGATTTCAAAGAACTTAAACGAGAAACACTAGACAGCCTAATCATCAACGATGAACGTACATCACTTGTCTTTAGGACTGTTTCAGGCTACTTGTATTTCTACGAAGGCAATATTCGAAGCGTATCTGGCATGATAGCCTTTGATGCAAAGTATGGGAATACTGAAGGGTTGCCTTTGAAGAAACTTAAATACACGGATAACTGTTTGCAAGTGCCATTTGAAAAAGAATTCTTAGTGATTATTCACAATGGCTTGACTTATCAAGGAAAAGTGCTAGAATCTGTGTTGAAGAACGCTGCTAGTTACAGTCAAGTGGTAGAAGACTTTTAAGGAGAAATAGAATGAAATTTAGGGTTTTAGAAGACGGTGGGCTATATTATCCACAATATAAAAAGTTTTTGTTTTGGTTCGGTATACCTGTAAGAGAACATACTTGGGAGTATAGATATGTAAACTATGCTTCAAATGAACAACAAGCCCTAGATTCTATTGAACGGTTTAAAACCTTGGGGGATATTTCTAAACCTAAAATTATTTTTGAGGAGAACAAATAATGGACACAACACGAGGAACCCTATCAAACGGAATATATACATCAGAATCTGGTTTAGTGTATTATGTTGGTGATGATAAAGAATATCTCTTGAATATAATTGCAACAGTTGCTACACTAGTGGAAGGTGATGTCTCTTTTGAGAAGGCTATTGCGACGATTGAGACAGATATGCGGTGGATGGAGAAGCTTAGGGAAAGGCAGAGTTGGCGAGAGATAGTGTAGAAGAAGGTGGTGAGGTTGTGTTTGTGGTAGGGTAGTTTTGAAACTTAACTAGAGAAAGGAAATATACTATGGGTGCGAAAGAGCGCAACTTTTTAACTGTTGTGGATGGTCAAGAGATTGCCGTCCCAAGAAAAAGAACCAAAAGCACTAGGAACGGAGGAGTGAAGCCAGAAGTTAAAGAGAAGTTCGTAGCATTCGCATCAAAACGTGACCCACTTGTTGCAATGAATGGTCGTCAACAAGAATATATTAATGCTGTACAGAATACCAGTTTTGTGATCTGTATTGGAGTTTGGGGTTCAAGTAAATCTTTTATCCCTTCCACAATTGCTGCTGATATGTTAATGGATAAAAAAGTTGATCGTATCATAATTGCACGGCCTGCTGAGGGTAAAGGTAAGTCTATCGGATTTCTTAAAGGGGGTAAGGATGAGAAACTTCAGCCTTGGTGCGCGCCGATCACAGATACTATTAAAGCTCGTGTAGGTCAAGGCAACTATGAAGCTTTTCTTGCTAACGGTAAAATTGAAATGTTGGCCTTGGAGCACGTAAAAGGCCGTAGTTGGGATAATGCATTCATCATTGTAGATGAAGCTGAAGACCTTGAACCAGAAGTTGCTAAGAGCTTGGTTGGGCGGCAAGGGGTTAACAGTAAATGCATCGTTACGGGTGATATTGCACAACAGGATTTGAAAAAGAACTCTGGTCTACAATATATTCTTGATGTTGCAAGATTTTCTAATCTTCCAGTGGAATTGATTGATTTTGATTCTTGGGATTACTGTGTACGATCTGAAGAGGCTAAAATGTGGGGGATGGCTTTTGACGCATTTGACAAAAAGGAGAGTAAATAATATGAGTGAAGAAAGTTTTATCCCAATGTTCCCACCACAGAATGTCTTTACAACAGAAGTACGTGGTCAACAGCATACTTACTATCTTACTGGTCCTATTACAGAGCCGGAAAATTACGTAAGCCTATGCAACACTCTTCGCACCAGTGGCCCACAGGACGAGGTGATTATTCGTATCAATAGTAGAGGTGGTGCAGTATCATCTGAACGAATGATCATCAATGCAATTCAAGAATCTCAAGCTAACGTAGTTGGATTTATTGAATACGACTGTATGAGCGCTGCAACAGGGGTATTTTTGGCGTGTAAACAACATGATTGGGCAGATCATATCCAGTTTATGGCCCATTGTGCGTTTTGGGGATCTATCGGTAAGAATCCTGATGTGAAATCCCAGACTGAATTTGGTATTAAACAACTGGAGGAGGAAATCACCTCAACATATAAGGGCCTGTTAAATGATGATGAAATCCTCTTGTGTAATGATGGTAAGGAATTCTGGTTTGGTGCAAAAGAGCTTGAACGGCGCATGGAAGGTTTCTATGAATATCGGAACTCACAGCCTTGCAATTGTGGCGACGAAAGCTGTCCTCGCAATCAGAGCTTGACTCTAGAAGAAAACGAAGAAGATTTCCCAGAGTTCAATCTAGAAGAAATCATTGAGAAAGCTGTAGAAGCTGGTGTGAAGAAGGCTCTTGCTGCACGGGATGCTAAGGAGAAGAAGTTGTCCAAAGCTAAATCTCCACAACCAGCTATGCAACCCGAAGGTTTTGACATTATTAATTAAAGGAGATTGAAATGGATATTGAAGAGCAAGTAAACAAAGTTTTATTTGAAATAATCAAAGAGAATAAGATCCCATATACGCAGGAAGGTATTGATAATCTACTAGAACTGACGTATGAAAAACTTGGTCCTGTCTCTTACGAAATAAAGATTCACCCATTGACAGAAATCTCTCCTGATGATATTGCACAACGTAGATTGCCCAAGATTGAAGTAATTGTAAAATAATTGTTGACTGAAACAATCTGTCGGCTTACAATAGCGACAGATTAACTAAAGGAGATTAAATATGGAATGGTTAATTGGTTTTGCTATGGGTATAGCTATTACACTGACATCGATGTATATAACGCTTGATCAAAATACTGTTGCAGTGTTGACTGATACCTGCGTATCCAATAAAGGTTTAGAGACGGCTGTTGTAGACACAGACTCATACAAGATTACTTGTAAAGATTCTGCTGTATTTAAAGTTAAAAAGTGAGGAGACTAAAATGACCCTAAATGATATGGCAACAGAGCTTGGTGATGAAATGGAGGATTACTTGGTTTTGAACGATCATGACTTCGAAACAGACTCATCTTGGAGGATGGAACTCGATCTAGAATATGCTCAAGGGGATTTTCAATGACCGAAAAGAAACCTAAAGATATCGAAGTGGTGGTTGTCTCATTCACCGACTACACCTCATACGACTTCGTTGAACCTGGAAGTTTCTTTTCAATGAGTGCTATGCAAGACTATTATTTCTATAAGACAAGTGATAGGAAGTTGGCTCAGGATAAGTGTGATGAAATCTTTGGACCAAACCGTTATGTTGTGAAGACATCTAAGAACATTGTAAGCAAGTCGAAGCTGGAATCTGGAGGTCTATCAGCAACAGGCACTTCTTGTCGAAAAGGGCAGAAGGCCCCAAATTAAGAGGAAGAATATATGAATGACTTCAGTAGTATGGACTTAGCAGTTGATAAGTTATGTCAAAGTATGAAAAACACACCTGAACAGTGGACAATATCAACATACCATGTTGATCACAAAATCTCAGGTATAAAATACTGGTTTGGTCTTACAGACACGATTACAGAGATTTGGAATGGTGACTCACGGGAAGAAGTCTTCAGTAGAGAGCAAGGCGATAAACTTTATTCAGCTATGATAGCAATGAAACAGAAGAATGGAAGTGAAGATCAGAAGAAAATTATTAACTCCATCTGCGTTGTAGATATTTTAGAGGATAAAGTTGAAGCTAAAGAGAGTTGGTGGAGAAATATTTTCAATTAGCATTTTCAACAGATTATTTATTAAATTATCGTTTTAAAGGAGAGATTATGATTTACGATATTGTTTACAAAGAGCAAGATCAGATGTTTCACATGGATGGTAAGGCTGAAACCTTCATTGGTAATCATCTAGAAAATATTTCTCGTGAACTTCGTATTAAAGAAGTGGATGATTGCTTGTCAGAGAGCCATATGCTGGCTGTACTGGAATCTAAAGGTATTATTGTGAATCTTCTTGAGGAAGATGGTTCTCGGATGGATTGGTAAATGAAGGAGAAGTATGCTTTAGCACTAATGGATATGACCTGTAGATTTGGAGAAACCTCAGAGGCACAAAGATTAAAAGTTGGTGCAATGATCTATAAGAATGACTCTTGTATAAGCCTTGAGTTAAATCAAATATAATCAGGAGAAAGCATGACAGTTACACACAGAATGTCAGAAACAAAAGTTTATTTTGTTTGGTGGGATATGAAACGTAGATGTAATGCAGAGGACAGACCAACTTATGAAAACTACGGAGGTCGGGGTATTAGTTATCAAGATTCTTGGGATAAGTTTGAAGGCTTTTGGTCAGATATGGGGGACTCTTTCAAAGAAGGTTTGACTCTAGAAAGAAAAGATGTCAATGGAAACTATTGCAAAGAAAACTGTGAGTGGATACCTTTAGCGGAACAAGCTAAAAATAAAAGGGCTTACAAAAATAATAGTGTTGGGTTAGGGGGCTGCTGTTTGTTTCCAAGCCGAGGAAGACTTTATCTAAGGGCAAGGATTCAAGATTCTGAAACAAAGAAGAGAGTTAATAAACTTTTTAATTTAGCAAAAATTGATATTTCCGAGGCATTAGTTCTTGCTGAAGAATGGTTGAAAGTTACTCGCCTGAAAATGGGCTACAAAGAGGGACACGGAAGTGAAGGATAAACATATCCAGGCATGTATGAAATGTGCCGAAGCTTGGGCTGATTGTTCTTCAGCAGAACGTCTTAAGGTGGGGGCGATTGCTTACAAGAATGGGCACATTATCGCAGAGGGTTATAATGGACTACCAGTAGGAATGCGGGGGTCTTGTGAGGATGCCCATGGTAATACTAAAACTGAAGTTACTCATGCCGAAGATAATTTGCTGAGGAAGTTGACTCGGAGCACAGAAAGTAGTGTTGGAGCTTTTATCTTCATAACCCATGCCGCATGTAAAAGTTGCTCAATTAAAATTGTTGACGCAGGAATCACTAAAGTTTATTATCGTAATGAATATCGTAGCACAGAGGGGCTTGACTACCTTCGTGCAAACAATATAGAAGTAATCAAAATTTAAAGGAGAACCTAGATGACAGCTACAGAAAATATCCTTCTACCAGAAGAAATCATTGACACATATAAGCTTCAATTTAAATCCTTAACAGAGTTCATGCGTGGACTTAATTATGAATATGAAGGTCGTCTATTCGGTTCACCACACTTCGTAAGCTATGATTACGAGAATAAGGCTCGTAAGAGTATTTCTGTGCACACAGCTTGTCTTTTGCACAATGGCGCCTATACCGACTGGCATGGTAAAGGCTTCAAAGCACCTTTTGACTTCAGCCACTATAAAATCCGTAAAGCTAAAGCTGCCAAGATTGTAAATATTGTGAACATCCAATTGAACAAGAAAACTGGACACATCCGCACTACAAGCAATCTTGTAAACTTTGTAGACAAGGCTTATGAATACATGCTTTATTCTAAATATCTGTAAGGAGTATTTATGTCTAGGGATCGTATCTACGTGTTTCAAAATGCATGGTGCTGGGCCTGTGAGTACAGTGTTGCCACTCACAGTAAATTTGGAAAGTATCAGGAAGTAGTATTAGGCTTCGGATGGAATGACCGTGAAGTAAGTGAGATGGTTTGTAGCTTACTTGAGGAAAATAGTCTTGAACTATTCTGTGAGACAAATCAATAGAAATTTATAGAGCAGCTAGTCCTTGAGATTGGCTGCTCTTTTTGTTAATATGGATTTATAAATTAAATGGGAGGCTTTTGAGTGAACAAACAACAGCTAGAGAAACAAATGAAATTACTTCATAAAGAACTTTGCTCTGTAGACAAACGTTGCAAGCGCATAGCCAAAGCTTGTGACATTCCACCAAATGATATTATTTCATGGGCTGTACAACAGACAGAGGAAGTATTACAGTACATTGAAGCGCTGAAGGAGAAAGATAATGTTTCTTAAGAAGTTTGAACAGAACACACAAGGTAAGGACTATGTTGTTGGGGACATTCACGGCTGTTTTACTAAGCTTAAACTAGCTTTAGAACAAATAGGATTTGATGAGAAAGTTGACCGACTATTCAGCGTAGGTGATTTAGTTGACCGTGGACCTGAATCAGAAGAGTTTTGGGATTGGCTGCGCAAGTCTTGGTTTCACTCTGTGCGGGGTAATCACGAGCAAATGGTTATTGACTCTGTAGAGGCAGGTAATGAGAGTAATGCTTGCGGAAATCATGCAATCAACGGTGGACTATGGCTTTACGGGCTACCTCTTGTAGAGCAACAGTGCTATACTCTTGAGATGAAAGAGCTTCCTATTGCTATTGAGGTTGAAACCAAGGATGGTTTAATTGGTATCATTCATGCAGAATGTCCTCTTGGTGATTGGGATCTTTTTAAGTCGATGTACGAGGCAAATAAGGACAGATTCGAAGCTGTAAGCATGTGGGCACGTACAAAGATTGAACACAAAGATAAAAGTCTTGTAAAAGGTCTTCATAAGCTGTATGTTGGTCATACTCCGATGAATGAGAGTGAAGAATTAGGGAATGTTGTTTATACTGACACGGGAGCTTGTTTCAGAGGTGGTAAGTTTACAATTCTACAAATTAACTAAGTCTCGCTGAGGAAGCCCCTCAAGGACAAACCAAATGAACAATTCTTCTGTAAAGCTTATCCTGACAATATCTTTGACTGTTGTGATAACAGGCTGTACAATTGCCCCGCCAAAGCAGAATGTTATCATCACATCGCCAATGTATAACAAATGGCATGATGCTGTGTTCAAGGAATGTCAATCTAAAGCTTGGGATGTTACACGAGAGCTTGTGATTGAGAAGTCTAAGGAAGGGTATAGCTTTACAGAAGAAACAGTTAGGGATATTCATAGCTATCTTGTTAAGAAATGTTCTATGAATAGCGGTATCACCATATAAGGATTAGAAATGAAAAACACTACAGATTTATACTTTTTTAGAAATTGCAGAAAGTACCTAGAGCTGTCCCTTGCTAATTTAAAAGCTACTGGCAAGCTTAGTAAAATTGAACAGCAGCTAGAGTTTATGATTGATGGATTAGATGAATATATTAGTCTAAAAATCGATGAAGATGAATTACAGAGTCGATATGGAGATTTGAAATGACACACCTAGTGCCAATAACTGAACAACAAAGGGAAGAAATTAAACAGAAGCGTATAGAGGCTCAAGAATATGCCAAGGCTAATCTGAAGCTAGATTACGCTGACTCTGGATACTGGTCCGAAATTGCTTCAAAATATAAGCTAACCATGCCGCATTGGTACATCCCAGCATCAGCTACAAAGTACATGCGTCGAGCTTGCAAGAAGACTGGAGTAGATATGGAGGCGTTTATCGAGTCAACGGGTTTTACTAATCTAAATCAGCTTGTAAATGCTAATCCTACATGGACTGCGGCAGCTATGGTGGGGTTAGTGCTTGAATTTTCGCAGCAAAATGCATAGTTATGCGGAGTTTTAGTATGTTGCAGACGTTTTAACAGCAAAGTGGTTGCATTCTATAGGTTCGTATGATACACTATGTTTTTTATATGAATTTTACCGATTGTTTTAGGAGAGAAATATGTTATTTATAATCTATGTTGTAGGATTTACCCTCACGCTCTACACAGACGCTCTGTGTTGTGTCTCTGTAGGACATAAATTCAACTTGAAAGCAAGCTGTGTAGCTGCTATCTTTTGGGTTGTCACTGTCCCGCTGATTATTTATGCTGCATACAAGCATGGTGCTGAGAATGTCAAGGACAAGCCATAATGATCAAATCACACGAAGAGCAATTCCAGACATTCCTATCCCTTGCACAGTCTTGGGGGATGGATGTGGAGCTACACCCTACATTGGATAAATACTTCCAGCATCCTGGGACACAAGATTGTTGGATGATGTTCACCAATGGTTATTGGAAGGGTGTATTTGATGCTGACACTGAACGACGAGAGAAGGGGATTTATTATGCTAACTAAATATAACCTACTTTGTTGTGTAGCTTTTCTGTTTGCAGGATTTGCAGATTTTCCTGGGAACTGGAGTATTATTTATATGTGGATCGGTGCTGTGGGGATTCTTGCATATTACGAACAAACTAAAAGGGAAGAACTAAAATGAGCAACCATATCAAAGTACGTACAATTAACGGAGTGGTATCATTCTACACAGCAAAAGATGGAGTTGTGTTGAAATCAATCTCATCTATTCGCTTTGCAGATGTTGAGAATGCTGTATTTAGTATTGTTAAGAAAGATGGAGAGTATTATACATACCTTCCACAGCGAGATATGCAGCTTGTGAAGCTTGTTGACGCTATCGAGAAGGGCTATATTTTGTTTAAGGTTAGTTGATAATAACATGACAAGAGAAGAATTTATTATAAACTTCCTAAGTGCTGAAGGCATTATTGTACCATCAGAAAGCGCAGATGTCAGAGTTGTGCTAACACTAATCGGAAGTATTTATGATCAACAACAGATGATTGAATATCTGGATAACAGAGTGATAGATCTTGAGCGTATATTATATAGTACACACAACGATTGAATCTAATACAATGCATTTCTACACAAATACTAGGTTTTGCATTGTATACCAAACAATTTAGGAGAGAAAATGTTAGTTAAAATGACTGCTGGTCAGATTCGTGAGATAAAGCCTTACAGATACTTCTTTCTTGGTACAGAAGATATGCCCAATTTAGAAGATTTTGAATTTGTCTTTTCAAACAGGAACGCATACAAGATAAATATCTATACTGGTGAAACAGTTAAATATTACTATGATGGGGTGTTTCATAACTATGCTGAGTCTGTCAAGGGCTTAGAGGATGACATGGAAGTGTTAGTTGATCCTAAAGTGTACACCACTTGGAAGGATACAAAAGACAAGGAGAATTACTCTGTCAAAGCGTGACCTACCACAACCGAGTGTTCCAGCCTACTACAGAAAGCTAGCAGCTTCACTTAAACCTAACTGTCCAGATACACCCCTTCTAGCAAGTCAATATTTAAAATATGCTGATGATTATCAGAAAGAAGAGGAAAGATTGCTGTACAAATGGAAGAAGGCTAGCTATAATCGTGGGAAGAAATTTAAATAGGAGAATATCTTGATAATTGAATACCATAAAATCCTATCCTCCCCAACGTGCAGACGTTATCCAGAGAAGATATTTATATTTGGTGATAACCTAAAAGCATTTGGTAAGGGCGGGCAAGCTGTCATCAGAGATGAGCCTAATGCATTTGGTATTCCAACTAAACGATATCCGTCTTGGGATGATTGGGCATTCTTTAGTGATCAGCCTGAAGAGATTGAGGCTGTAAAGGAATCGTTACGTAAACTATATAAGATCGCACAATGTAAAGTAATTGTATTCCCTGAAGATGGTATTGGGACTGGTAGGGCTATGATGAAAGAAAAGAGTCCTGTTGCTTATCAAGTGATGTGTGATATACTTCAGGAGCATTTTGGTATTGTTAATGGGAGAGAATTATGAAGCCAGAACCACCTAACCCACCACTAATGCGTGTAGGGTGTAATCGACATGCATGTCCAATGTGTGGGAGTGGTATGAAACCTTACTTGGGAATGTTAGGCAGTCTATTCAATGTTTCCAAAGGTTGCTATCAATCTGAGTGTGAGAATTATTGGAGGAGTAAATGAGCAATGTCGACAAAGAACTTAGGAAACTACGAGAAGAGTTACGTGTAGAACTTCTTCCTAAATACTTGACACCAGAACAGCAGAAAAGGCTGTTGAAAGCTTACATGGAAGACTTGAAGGACGAAGAATGACTATGACACACTCAGAGCTTTGCCTTATTGCAGAGAAATTCTTAGTTAAAAACGGATTTGGTGTTGTCTTTCATGATAAATTCAAAGCATCAACAACATCTGGAGAACAACCAGACTGTTTAGGGTTTCGTAATAGAGTGTCGTGTCTAATTGAGTGTAAAACATCCAGAAGTGACTTCCTCGTAGATCGTAGAAAGAAGTTTAGGCTTGATCCAAGTATTGGACTAGGCGATTGGAGGTTCTTTCTAATACCTATCGGATTGATCACACAAGATGAGCTGCCTACCGGTTGGGGCTACTAGAGACTGATGGTAAGCGTGTCAAGAAAGTGGTAGGGTGGCCTACAAACACAGACTGGATAGGTGGTAAACCATTCACAGGTGATAAACAAGGTGAATGTGATTACATGTACAGTGCTTTACGTAGGATGGTGATACGTGGACACTTTAAAGAAGTTTATGAGGGACTACCGAAGGAGTTGAAATGAATATCACACTAGAACATCGTATGCAAAACGTAGAAGATGAACTAAAACAACTTCGCAAAGAAATGGAAGAGAGTGTTGCGCGGTATAAAAGACTTGGATGGTTGAGTCAAGAAAAACCTAAGTATGATATTACTCGTGAAACGAAGTGTCTGTGGGATAGCATTCCTGTAGAAGATCGTATGAAGCCTATGGGTTTGAGTTGTTCGTGTCGCAAGTGTTCGGCTTATTGTTGAGGAAGGGCTTATTAATGAGTAAAGAAGATTTGATAATGTTGTCTGAAATCGGATCTATGTCTGAGTGTCTACGTTGGGCACTGCATTCAACATCCTATGCACAGACACAAAGTAGTGAAGGATTTGATAAGGTTGACAGACTACAAGATGCTTATGTTATTCTCCATGAAGTGTATTTAGAGGCTAAAGCATATGAAGCTGACTGAAACGGACTATGAAGACCTTGAGGATGTAGAATACTTCAGGCTTCTGTATAAAAGCTTAGATGAGCAATCAAAGATTGACGTGCTAATGATCCTTGAAGATAGGAGTGGATTACGAGGCTGGCAATTGAATATTGTTGCTGATTACTGCAAGATAGAAAGAGATGTAGAGGTAGATGATATGTGGTGGATCGCTCACGGTCTACCAATACCAAAGGAGTAGATATGAAAATTGCAAGTATTGATGAATGGGGTGAACATGAGTCTGAAGCTTCTTTGTTCTACTATGATTATCGGATTCCTTTTGAAGAGTTTATGAGATGGGAGTGGTCAAAACCCGATTTAGAGTGGGATGAAGTATCTAAGATGTATATGAGCCTAGATACTAATATAAAATTTAACTCATTTATGATTGGCTGTATGTTTGCTGAGCATCGAGTTGATATGTGGCACAAGGATAAAAACAAACATGAGTGAAGACTGCCAGAACTGCGGAACAATGATGTGGCTATTAGATTCTGAAGGCTTGTGTCCAGCCTGTAATGGTCTTGGCTTTGATGAAGATGGTGAACCTGTGTATGAGGAAGAATGAAAGAACTTACATGCTTCAAATGCTACCACAAAGGAATTCCTAAACCTTATTGGAAAGGAGGTAATTACATGGTTTGGTACAAGGGTTGTGAGAAGTGTTCTAGTGGGGTGTTTATTGAATGAGAATTTATATCGTTGTAGAAGTAGAAAGGGACTCAATGTCTCGCACTAACTGTGGAGTGTACCTCACAGAGAAAGAAGCTGAAGATCACCTAGAGGAAGTGGATGAGTGTGCAGGAGGATCTACTTTAGATTGGGAAATTGAGGAGTGGGATGTATGAAGTACTACACAGGCATTGGCAGCCGACAAACCCCGAAAAATATCCTCAAGCTTATGGAAGACATTGCTTTCAAGCTTGCACAGAAAGGCTACATCCTACGTTCAGGTGCTGCTGGAGGGGCTGACAGTGCCTTTGAACTTGGTGCTAAGGCTTATGCTGAACAGGTTGATGAGCGTGTCACACTAGCTCAGTTGTATATTCCATGGGCTAGCTTTGTAATTTACGACGAGTTCTACAAAGATTGGTACAAAGTCTTGGATAGAATGCCTAAGAAAGCCGAGGCTTATCACCTAGCCTCTGAGACACATCCAGCATGGGATAAGTGTTCAAAGGGAGCCAAGGCTCTCCATGCACGTAATACATTTCAAATCCTAGGTAGTGGTTTGAATAATCCAAGTAGCTTTATTATTTGCTGGGCACAAGTGGATAAGCATGGTAAAATCAAAGGTGGTACTGCAACAGCTTGGAATCTAGCTAAGGCTCATGGTGTTCCTTGTTTTAATTTGTATAACGAAGAAGATAAACAACGATTGATTAAGTTTGTGGAGGCTGAATGAGTAAATATGTTTATCTCTTGTATAGTGAGTCTGGGCTATACAAGATTGGTGTCAGTAATGACGTAGAAAAGAGAATGAATTCTTTAAGGACAGCTTCTGGCTATCCACTTATTTGTCTAGCCTATTACAAAACAAAGACTAAGGCCACAACAGTAGAAAGAAATCTGCATAAATTGTTTGATGAATTTAGGGTACAAGGTGAGTGGTTTGATTTTCCTAAAGACAGATTTACATTAGAGAAGTTTGAGTCTATACTTGGTCGTTACGGAATGGAGAAGATGGAGTTTGATTTAAATGGGAAGTGTTTTCCTTATGTAAAAGAAATAGTACTCCCAAGTAAATTTGGCAGAGTACCACCATCAATTAAAACTGAATATGTAAAGGAGAAATCTCAGGAGTACTGGAGAAAGAAATATGGAATCAAAACAAAAGGCAATAGACCTTAGAAAACAAGGTTTAACATACGCACAAATCTCAAGCTCCTTAAATGGGGCATTATCTGTTGATCAACTTAAAAGATTGCTCAAGGGTATTGTAAAGCCTAAATTGGTTGACAAGAGTGTAGAAGAAATCATAACTCTTGGATCAAGGCCACAAGGGGTTACAGACTATGAGGCAACAGGTATTATCTACAAATATCACAAGAACGCCAGTAAGGATAAGGTGAGGTATCTTAAAGATAAAGCAAAGGAGAATAAGGATTGCATTATACACAGCGGCTGGATTGACACCATGCACCCAAATGAAAGTCATAAATCTATGAATGCTATTGTACTTCATCTGATGGATCAAGTAGACTTGCTTGTAGAAGATTACACAGAGATGTACCCAACCACTAATAGATGGTCTGTACGGCATGAGGTGATCAAGCTTGCCTTTGCTAACAAAATATCAGGAGAGCCCTATACATCGAGGATATACAAGAATGAGTTATTAGCTGAGTTAATGGAGGAAAGGAATACCGCACCTTAATTACACCGAGTGTTTAGAAAGTGCAATCACCAAAACACCCTCTGCACTTTTTACCCCACTATACTTATGGGAAGTGCGGAGTGCATTTGACAGAGATTAACTAGGAGAGAAATATGAACATTAAAGAGTTGAAAGAGCTTATCAATGATCTTCCAGATGAGATGGAAGTGTGCAGTAAAGAAACTCGATGGGACAGATTTGACAGTAGGGCTTATACATACAATATTTTTGAAGACGATGATGGTGGAGAACAAGTTATATTTGTTGTTGAGTAATTCCAAAACCCCTCAGAAAGACACTTAGCTTGTATTAGTAAGTGTCTATTTTTATGTCTGGAAATATGTAAAATCCTTTATATGTAAGAGTTGTAGGTGAGGACTATCCTGAAATTACTGTCTCGGTATCAGGATCGTTTAACGGTACTTAGATTTTAAACTGCATACATCATGCCAAAAGTAGAAATATCCAGAAGAATTCATCAAGTCTCCCTATCCAATAGTCTCTCCTAATTATTAACACAAACTATCACCTAAGCTATCTTGATAGATACTGACCAGGACACACCTATGCACACTAATGTCTTGCACAAAGGTTATTAATCTATTAATAGTTAGTGCACAAGATACTTAAATAACAGGCATAAGAAAGCCCCACTTAAGGGGCTCTATTGATCAAGCTAACACTGTGTACCACTAGACAGCTAACGTTGCTAGAAGGGGTTGATACTAGCCTAAGAGTTAGCATCTACTAGTACTTTGTCTGCAATGTCGTATTCAACATCATAGTCAGACGTCTGGAAATAATAAATTTGATAGGTCTTCATGTCTGTATTCCTAAGTGGTGTTTCTCTGTCTGTGTGGTTAGTATAACACTCTGAGTATAGCTGTCTACATTTATTTCCAACAACCTCTAACAAAGATTTCTATCACACTCTTGGCTAACAGTAGAGAAAACCTATCGTGTTCAGATAACATTGTTTATAGGATTTGTACAGGATTATTTTTAGCTAGAGTGTAAAGAAGCTAATGTTTAGTGTGCTAAATGATTGTGTGAGGAGATTGGGGTGGAGGAATTGAGAGGGAAACGAACATAGGCTTAGCCATAACAGATAATTTGACAACCAATTCAGTCAGGTTATTAAGGCTAAGATTTATACTTAAGGCTATCTTTCAGCCCTTGTATGATAAGGTTTAGAGATAAATTACTACTAGCTATAGAATAGATATTAAAGTTATAGGTCATAGATATTCTTGATATAACATAAGCCGTACAGTGTACGGCTATAATTGTCCTGCTTCAGATACTTTTACTCTCTAGCCCATTAATATTGTCTTCAAGTAATTTATAAGCTCTTTTGCGTAAGGCTTGATAGACATCCTCCCTGAAACAAGGTTCCTGTATGTATAGGTCAAGGTATTCATTTAGTTGAGTATACTTAGCAATCTGGTATGCTTTGTGTGCATCTTCTGGATTGCTAAAGTAACCTACATGTTTGCTTTTATCGTTACTGTCAACCCGAGCACAACGAACTAAATAAGGTTTCTTTAGCTCATTAATCATGTGATCAAACTTTTTGAAGTAGTTAACGCCTAAAGGTAGCTCTACGTTAAAAACCTTTTGTGAAGCTAAGATAATACACCCATTTAAATAGTAAGGGACGAATGCACATGTATTTGGCCCATATTCTTTGTTACCTTGTATGAGAATGTCTTTGTCTAATTGTAACCCTTTCCAATGTTGGAGCTTCATCCAAGCCCTAAAGCAGTTAAAAGACAGCCAATCAGGGTGCACTGAACAATCCCGGTAAGATTTATATTTTTCCTTAGCGTCATAACATCTAACAATCATACCTCTCCAACGAGTATAGTAAGCACACCAAATCTTTTTACCATCTTTGTGCCAACTTACAGGTGTTTCTGAATCATTAATACCAACACCACAGATAATACTAACCATTATTTCTCCTCCAATAGATAAAAGCCACAATTAAGTGGCTTATTTTACAACCCTGTCAACTAGATATTTTCAATTATTTCATATGTCTTCAAAACAAGAAAACGAGAACACATCAGCTAAGACATGTTCTCGACACACTCATAACAGCACACACAAAGCAATAAAACCAATAATAAACAAGATACCCCAATCTGTAACATCTTCTCTATTGTGTGTCATGATTGTTCTCCAGACATTAAAGCAGAACCATACTCGTAGCCATTCAAGTAAAATTCATAATCTTCTGCATCTCCGACATAAATACAAAAGTCTGTAAAAGAAGCTAACATACCATAATTGAGGGCTTCATCCATCCCTGTGTTGTAAGCACACTGTTGTTTAGCGTTCATGATCTTCCTCCATTGCTATTTGTTTTCTACAGAGTGATTATCTCAATCCTACAGTTACCTGTCAACAACTATTTTGATTTATTTTTAACCGATCCAATAATCTGCTCTTGCACCACTCTAATCCGAGTCTTTGTGTTCAATGTCTCTACATCATAATACTTCTTCCCTTTCTTCACAACAACACATTTAACACCATGATATTCAGAAAGGATGTCATTGATTCGTACAATGTCTTTTAGGGAGTACATGGGATTATTTCTCTGTATATGACATTTTGAACTCATTAAGAAGTCCGATAATTTCGTTATACTGCTCTTGTGTATCTGGTATAAATGTAAAGGGTTCGTTACCATGCTATGTCCAATGGCAAGCTGTTTGTTCAGAAATCATCACAACAACGCCAGCAGAACCTTTCTGATTCCAGTTATACAAGTTTACAAGAATCTTTTTCATTATTGAATTCCTAAATTAATCAAAAACAACAGGATCAGTCGAAGACGACTGGACAATAAATCCCATAATCTTCACTATACATTAAGAACAGCTTATGTGTATAAGCATACCACGTTGACATGAACAGAACAACCTCTGAGCCATCAAGCATTGTAAACATTGGGGTTCTTAATTGCTTCATGGCCTTTATTCCTAGAGAATTTCGTTCTGTTAGGTAGATTCTATAGGGTTGACAGCTAGCTGTCAAGGGTTTATTTTGATTCAATCCTGCCCAATCCCAGAATAATAATCAGAACCGTTGCCCATGCGTTTAGACCACAAATCCTCTACTGTCTGAAGAGACAGTGTATTCTCTATAGAGTCCCATGAAGCATATTTACTATTCCACTTATGTAGCTTCTTACTTTGGATATCGAGTCTATAATCAGAACCTAGTGACTGATCGTCTGTGGATAGTTTGAAGTAGGCAGTGTTATATGTCACCCAAGTACACACTATTTTCACACTGTTGTAATAGTCAGTTTGTAGAGTGTATGTATTGTTTTCAATGAATTTCATCATCTTACCCCACAAAGATCTTTTACTTCTGAAATGTTGGAGTTAATCTTAGTCACATTCTCGATACACTTAAGTTTCAAAGATGTTTCATAGTTAAGACCAACAATCAGCATAGTATAAGTTAAGAGAATAAAAATAACAAATCCAAGAGCAACCTTATGGGTATCAGTCATTTTGACTACTCCACATATCTCGTTTAAATTCTCGTTGCTTATTCCAGCTATTACGCTTACTACTCTTATCAGTATTGTATTCAACATCTCGCTTAGATGTCTTAACGAATTTCTGGAATGTTGTTTGTTCAGTGTTTTGAATGTGTTTCATTTGGTTTGTTCCTTGAGTTCATTAACAGCATAGAGGAGTGTGCTATAGAATTCTGCAAAATCCACTCCTTGCCAATACCATTCATTGTCCTCTGTATCTGTAATTTTGTTTGCATAATAGTCTACACAAAGAGTGTGTTCGACAATCAACCGCATTGCATGCTCATAGCTATTCATTTCCCTTCTCCAATATAAATTCGTTCACAAGTCCAAACGCCATTATCGCGAGACAGTTTGCATTGTACACCATTCTTAAGGAAGTTATAAGCTGTTTCGAATGCTTTGTTCATTTTAGACATTCTCATCTTCAAGCTTAGGACATTTATCACAAAACCCACCAAGACCACAAGTGCCACCATCACAAGGAGATTTCTTATCTTCTTTCTCAAGAGCAAAGTATTCTTTTCTCCATTCTTCAGAGGTACAAAGATTACCATCAGAAAACCAAGCTTTAGCAAGAAGTGTCATAGCCCTTTCAAATTTACTATCCATCTCACACCACCTTATTCAAATCGTTAATGTTCCAATAACGCTTACCATCGATTGGAGTCTTAAGGCAAGCTTGTGTCTTGTTATGCTTATTGTAGGGTGATGACTGCTTGATGTCAAGCCCATACGTACACAATACAATAGCAGTAGAGGATTTATTTGAGACGTATACAATGTCATTTGGGAGGATGTTCATTTCAGACCTACTCCACGCAAAAGAAAAGAAAGATAGCACTTGTTTTGGTAATCTGTATGAGTTTTATCTTCAATAATTTGTTCAATGTTTTTAACTAAGTCTCTGACTTCATTAAGTGGAACCAGCACAAGAGGATTCCCATCTTTACACATTTTAGGAAGCTCACCAACTACTGTAGAGTATGCTGTAAGGTGCTTCATATTAAACCTCTTTCAATTCATTCCAATAAGATTTTGCTTTATGTCCAAATTGTACAGCCAGCTTATATCCTTTGCAAGCCCTTTGTAAAAATACTTTCAGGCAATTTTCATCACTCAAATCGTCGATAATCTCTATTCCACACACGGAGTTAGCTGAATGACTATCGTTGATTTCATAGGCGCATTCTATCGGTAATTCATCTTGTTCGATTGATTCTTGAGGCTGTGCAGGACGTACATTTACAGCTTTCTTGTAAAGCACCTCTGCACGATTAATCTTGACCATCAAAATGTCACGAAGAGTGCTATATTCTTCTGTTGACATGTCTGTGGTTTTGTATTCTGTTTCCAGTTCGATGAGTTGGTCACGAAGTGTAGACAAACGTTTCTTCTGTGGGAGAATCCTATCAGACAAAGGGATAGAGGTTTTACGTTTGTTGTCTTGATCTTCGGCATACAAGGCAACGTTAGCCGAACCATCACGATTGAAGTGCAAGCCACGAGATTGAGCAAGACGATTCCCAATCTGCTCACCACTCGTCTCACTGGCATTGTTCCAGCTCTGAATGCAATATAAACGACCTGCTGTCATGACACACCTCAAAGGCTTTATCTGTTTCGTTAGGATCATTCTACACAAACAAAAGAAGGGCCGCAAGGGCCCTTTGAAAGAAATTTCAGACTATTTTATAGTAGAATCAACGTAACAACAAAGCCAGCAAGAAAACCCATGAGCAATAGCCACATTGTGCGGAAAGGTTCTGCATGCATATTCTGTGCAAATCGTGTAAACCAATTCATTATTTCTTCTCCTTAACCAGTTGACGTAGCAAATCCATCTCTTCCTTACGCTTCCTGTTGCTTGCACTCACTGCACAGCAGATCCAGACAAGGAGCCAAGGGAAGAAGATGAGAGTTAAAATCAAATGAAAACAATGCGCAATACCAGACACAAAAACCTCCTAAACCTACGTTATCAACAGAGAAAGACTTATTTCCTTCTCTTTATGGGGTGTAGTATGGCATAGATTTAGGAGCTGTCAAGGGTTTATTTATACAAATCAGCTGTACATTTGATCTTGTTAGCGTACCCATTAGGTTCTCCCATACGATGTGTTCCATTGATTAGGGGAATACCAGCCTGGCAGCCATCACACTGGTTGAGCTGTCCCTCTGCTGGCTTGAGTGCGGCGTCGATCTGCGCATCACGCAACCTGCTCAGCTCGCACGACTGGCGAATCTCGCGCAACAACCCCTCCAGCACGTCCGCCCGATCATCCGCTGCGGTCAGGCGCTGCTGAGGTGCGTTCAACTTGGATTCAAAAGGATCTGATTGACGGGCGAGCAGAGATTTGATTGGCACCAACAGATCAGACGACATGGCAACTACCAGTCTCGGATCATCCAGAATTAATCTCAACAACTGGCGCGCCTTAGTCAGCTCAGATAACCATTTTGTTGCTGCGGTGTTCGTTACATTCAGCGCGTTATCAAGCCGCTCGAGATCCTCCAGCGCCGCGTCACGCTCTTTCTGACACTCATAGTATAATCCACTCAATCTATTAAACTGAGATTGTAGCGTTTCATAGTCATTCATCTTCTTTCTCCTTAATAATATTCCACTGATCATGAACATAACAACATCCACGATAATAATCAATCTCTACAGGACATGCAAGGATTTCTTCTGTTGGCATCATACACCAAGCCTGGAAGATTGTATTCAAAGCACTTTCTCCAAGCTCACATGCATATTGAGCATCAGAAATACTCTCTTTGTATGCTTCGCTTTCTTGACACACTTCTAAATGTTCTTGGAGGATTTGTTTTAGGGATTGTAGGGGAGTCATTTTGAGTCCTTAAACTTATTCCAAGAAAGATAATCGCCTTCAGGGAGTTCATTTGTTACGTCTTTGTCTGCCCATTCTAAAAACTTTTCAATAGTAATTTTAGGGTATTTTGCACCATTGTGAACGGACGGCCCATCATACTGAAGCTCTTCCAAGCCCATCCAGATAATTGTGCGGTCATTTACATAGCTATTCCAACCTGATGTAGCACGAGGCTTCTTAGCTCGGTAAGTTTTATAAACTTCTAGTTCCATTCTATCTCTCCTCAATCCCACATTCAATTGTACTAATAAAGCCTACATCCTTGATCAAACTCATACAACTAGGACAAGGCCAGCTATCTAGTATTCTACCTGTTCTACTGATTCTTACAACAATTATTTTGCAATTCTTCTGGTTAAATTTAGCTGCTGAAACGATAGATAAAAGCTCACTGTGACCATAGCACCTCTGAGGACTAAAGCCGTTCTTAACAGAGTATTTCCTCTGCAAAGGGTGTGTTTTGACAAAGGAATTAGGGTAGGCTGACAGGAGTTTTCCTTTCTTGTTCACAACACAAGAAAACACACGTTCATTTCCCTTGACATAAGGAATCTTTTCTGCCTGTCCCCTACAAAATTCTATTGAAGTCATTTCACAGTCCCTATTTATATTCCCTAACAATCAATCTTCCAAGAGAATACACCACACTTACCACCAACACAAGCACAATACACACAAATAGATTAGCCATTGAACCAAAAATAGCCTTAAAGAGAACAACAATTGCTCCCAAGGCTATGATAGATGTGAAGAGAATAATGAATATTGTTGTTATATCTTTTAGGAGTTTCATGGTTGGGCTACTCAATTGAATTATATGTAGTATCTATATGATAAGGTCTAACAACCCATTTACTGATAAGGCTCTTATCAAAGCTATAATTATACCCATTATTTACATGAATAAAACACTCATCTTCCTGAATATCAATAACAGGATCTACCCAATCACGAGTATTGTCTTTAAATTCAACTACAAATTCATTATGCTCAGTCATTTCAACTCTCCTTACCAATCAATGTCAATCGTGTATGTACCAGCTTCAATAAGACCTTTAGAGTGAAGGTCGTTTGCAATCATCTGAACATCTGGATAAAAATTACGATCCCAGAACAGATCAATATAACGTTTATCTTCCTTTGTGCCGTTCCATTCTTTAGGGTCACGAGCAAGCCAAGCTGCAAAGCTCACACCCATATCTTCACCATTAATCTCTTCTGGAACTGACTCATTTTCATAGTCATAAGGTTCATCAGGAATTGTAATGCTAACACGTTGACGTTCTTTACAACCATCTTGTTGCTGAAAGCTGTAAGGTTTGCCATATGTATCAATAACCAATTGATCCCAATCACCAACATCAATCACTTGTTCAGTTCGTGCTTTAACAATACTCACTTCAATTCTCCCATCATTATCATTTCCTCAACAAGATCCTGGCAAGCCTCTGCATAATCAAACCTTGCATCTTTCAAAGCTGATTTAGCATTAATCAGTTCTACACTCCCGTCCAAGCTAGTTTTAGCTTTAGTGTAAGCTTTCTCTGCTTGGCGAAGTGTTTCACGTAGTTGTATGATGTTCATGGTTATTTACTCTCAATTGCAATGTCAATAAGCTCAGAAAGTTCACCTGGTTTTGATTTACAATCTCCCATCTTGATAAAGAAGTTGTTCCACTCCTCCGTTAAGGTAGGGAAAGGTGCTCTACAAGCCTCTTCAAAAGCTACCCAACGTTTTGCATTGAGAATGTCCTGTTCGGTAGCTTTATTAGAAACTGTAGCTGACTTACGTGGGGTTTTCATAACATCTCTCCTCAATATTCTGTGTGTAGGGATAGCTTAGGTGGTTTTTAGGGGTGTGTCAAGGTCACTATAAGCCTATTTTCTGCATAATTTCTCAAATAATCAGCAACATGTTGGGCACCTAAAGCCTCTGCATCTTCTGCACAAGAAAGGCACTCGTTGTACTTTGTTTTCTTAATAAGCTCCTTTACTTGCACTTTCCAATCTAACCACGCATCCAGGTCAAAATCACTACTGAATGCATTACGAAGTAATTGATTTTCTTGACGAAGCCTTTCTAGTTCAGTCTGCATCTTCCTTCTCCTCACTCTGTATAAAGAATTTACACCCATTCTCGTTCATATCCTTACAAGCTACAATCATGCATAAGTAGGCCTGATATTTCACAAGAGCGGTTTGTAGGTAGCGTTGACATTTGTGTTTTACGGGGCAGGATGTGCCTTCGCATTTACTCAGACTCATAGATCACCAAAGGCTTGATCACATATTCATCTTGCTCATCAAACTTTTTACCAACGAGATGTTTTAGTTTGCTTGGTGGATAACCAGTGCGTCGGCAGAATGTTCCGTGCCAACTTGTCTTAGCGCCACCTGTTGTATCAAAACAGGATCCCCAGCGTTCACCTGTTTCTTTGCTAATGATTACATAGCCGTGGATATCAGTCATTTTAATTATCCTTTGAACCAATTTGTAGATAGCGTTTATTAAAGTATTCTTCTGTTTCAGCTATTCGAGGGTTACCCCTCAAGTCTGTGTATTGGAAATGTTTACCACAGCCATATTCTTCGTCCGTGTTAAACTCTTCCGTTGTTACCCAACCACCTTGGTCATAATAACCACTGCCGCTAGAGTGTACAAGCACCTCCACAATAGCTCCCTGATCTTGTGTTTCAAGCCACTTGATAAAATCTTTAACCAACATTTCATACCTCCCAAATACGTTTAATTGACCAACACACTCTATCCCACAGAGAATAGTTTTGCAAGGTTTCTAGGGTGGATTTTACCGCATAAATCCTAGAATAATCTTGCTTTAGGGATTAGCTGTCAAGTACATTGCAATACCAAAGCATAATACAGCAAGAATCATACTTGTCAATGCTCTGGCTTCCCATTTGTGGTATGACCTGAAAGAGCTTGGTAGGTCAGTTATACACATAAAGATTAGTGAGAAGATGAATAGGATAAGACCGATTGTCCACAAGGTTGTGATCATTTTTCACTCTCTAACACTTTAATGATCAAACATTGAATCTTAGCTTTAACTTGACTGTAATAGGCAATTTGAAGCGGTGGCAGTAAGTCAAGTATTTCTTCTGTTAAGACTAGGGCTTTTTCATCAGTTGTGGATGTTTCACTATCCAAATAATCTTTAAATGCTTCCTCAACTGTACGATTAGACTCTGTGCCGTCATAATTCCAATCAAAATAAGCTGTAGCTAATTGATATGGATAGTCTGGTTTACTATTCCCCACATCCCAATCACATGTGTGGTGTTCCCATAAACGTTCTTGAAATTTGTCAATCCATTCTGCTTTGATATTCATTTATCACCCTGCGTAGTAGGTTAGTGGTGCAGATGTTGCACGTTTATCCATGACAATCATGTCACCAAAATCAATATATTCAGTAAACCACAGCCAGCTTAGATTGTATTGTTTAAAATAACTTTCATGTGCCTTGTTCATCACAATAACACAATGCTCTGTATTAAACCAAGAGGGAAGGCCAAGTGTCTTGATAAGTTCGTCTGCAGGAGGTTTTTGATATTCCTCAAGTAATGCAAGTATACCTCTAAGCTGAGATTGTTGTCCTTGTGTTATCATAGTTTCTCCAAAATATTTTCATAATACCACAAATAATCGTAAGCTCCTAAGTGAGCTTCCTTTGTCACATCATCGTCATGAAGTTTTCTGTCAATAGCTTGTTGAAGGGTGTGAGTAGAATAGCCTTCATAAACGTGTTGCTCTGCATCTAAAAGAGCTAAGAACCACTGAGATTTCTTGTGTGCCATGTGTCACTCCGGTTTATCAGGAAGTGGTATCCAATGTGTCACTACAGGACGATTACAAAAGCCTGGACCATCTGCAACAGTTTCGACAAATTCGCAATGATCTTCAATGCTCAACCAGAAACCACCATTTTCATCAAAACAATCTCCTTGCCAGCGATCAATCTCAATGGTGAAGTCTTCATCACCGGCATACAAGACATAAATTAAGCAGTCTTGGTTATTCTCGGGCTTCTTTTCTTTGATATTAAACCAAGTCATTTTCTTAAGCCCCTTTAACTATTTCAAAATAAGAATCTTGCCAATCAATAATTTCCAGTTTATTAAGTGCGATCAAAGCACATTGACGATCTATTCTATTTGGACCAACACGAATTCCAATTGCATGTTTTCCACCAAAATCTTCACCAAAATCACAACATGCAACACCTTCCTCGTAACCTTCGCAAAACATTACGTCATCCTTAAACTCAGGATTGATAGCAATCCTAATTGGTATATTTGTTAGGTCGATGTCTTTCATTTCCACACCTCACAGAATTCAACTTCATCTACCCAATATTCAATATCAGATGTCTGGTAATTCCCTTGCATACTCTGTGCTGCGATGCTAGCTGTCTCTTCAGTGGAATAGGTGCCTACGTTTGAACGAGAGTAGCGAGTCCCTGTCCATTCATCACAGACAACTACGTATAGATTTTCTGGTGCTTTCATTTGTCAACTCCTCAATAAAAACTGTCACGATAACTATCAATTTCCTGCTGTACATATTCTTGATATTCTTCATCAAGGTCACGCATTTGCTGATAGTATTCTTTGTCAGAAATTAGTCCATCAATATGATCTGTTGAATTTGTTCTAATGCTTTGTCATACCAGCTGTTCATAGTTCCACTCCGACAATTCTCAGTTTAAATTTATTCACTTCCCATTCATCGTAAGGCAAGAAATGATAGCCTGTTTCTTTGCTCCACACAAGCAATATTTTGTCAATGATCCTTTGGGATGTGTATTCTGTGAAGTTTTCTAGGTTGTGCATTTATTAAGCTCCAAAAGAAGTATATTAGGAATAGCTTTCTCATCTTCATCTTGAATGTGTGCATTGCAGTATCCATAATGCTGATTGAAAGACCACTTAGGGTCTTCACCTGTGACAAACATCTGATTAAAAGCAACAGTACTTGAACGTTTACCGTCCCTAGTAATCGAATAGACAAGATACCTACCTTGACGTACAGAATCAACATAACCACCAACACAATGGTGCATAGCTTGACCTTCTCCATGCACTAAAGATGCACTGTCTAGGAGAGTTGCTAGATAGCCTTTGTGCTCTACCTCTTTAACGCTAAAGTCTTTTAAACAGTTGAAAGGCTCCGGTGAGTATCGTTTTAGATTGACAAGCTTTACATACTCAGTGTGTTTTTCTTTCATCTTGTCGATTGACCAGTTATGATTAAAAGACTTACCAAGTTCTTCAGACATTCTCTTAGTGTCTTCATATGTACGCGCCAGTAAAACTTGTTCTCTATTATTTCGTACAAAGTTCTTGCTGTTCAACTGCTTATTATCAAACAACCACTTTGTAGAAGCTGTCCACTGAAAATGGCAATTACCACCTTTCTTCAACATGTAGCTTGGCAATTCCAGTGCAGTTTGAATATTATTTTCACCATATCGAAAACGTTTAGCACCAGAAGCTAGAAACTTGTTACGTGTCATGGATTGCTTACAAATCTTTTTCCACACACTTTTACCAAAGTCTTCTTTCAATCCTTGTGGATGATCTTCTTTTTCCAAGATCCATGGAACGATATTGTAGATACCATCCCTCTTAGCCTGTTCAACAATTTCCAGGTTGATCCAAATCTTCTTGATCATCCAAGGATTTAGCTTTTTACGGCTGTTGTAGGCAAAACGGTTTGCATGCTCTTTGATCGGGTCAACCCATACATTCATCATCAAAGCATTGAAAACTTTCTTGAATTTAGCTGGTGTGATTCCATATTTGTCACTGAATGCACGAGCCCAACGAACGTTTCCAGAGGACTCAAAGAATCCCATAATAGAACGAACGTCAGTGGCTTTGTTAAGCATCTGAAATGAATTGAACTCTACACCAGCAAAGCTGATGGACTTGATTTTCCTGTTTACTACGAATTCATTTGTAAAGGGTTTCATTAAATTCTCCTATTTATGCCAAGATTTTACTTTCTTGAAGCACATTAGCATCCTTCCAAGACATTTTCAAGGGGATTAATGAGGTAATCTCAAATTCTTCACGGAAAGAATCTCCCATTGCATTCTCTAGAAAGCCTACGTCTGACATTTTCACCACAAAACTATCATGAATAGGTAAGATTGGCTTCATTTCATCAACAAATTTCTCAATTACCCGCTGTGCAAGATACGAATCGGCATTCTGTAGGGCTAGACCAAAAGAATCATCCCGGCAATAACAAGGAATGAAGTCAGGCGTCATACTATAAATGTGTTCCCTCACCTCTTTACCTGTATTCAAGCTTTTGTCAATAACCCAACCTTGTGTTTTGAACTTCACAATCTCTCTATTAATTGCACGATCAGCACTATCTGTTGTTTTAGAGTTAAACAGAATATTAATTGATAACTTAATCAGTTCACGGTGATCATCATTTTGCAATCGTTCTGGTAGAATATCCATATACACATCTAGTGGTAGATTCTCCATACTAATCTGTTCCATCAGGCTTGCAATCCTGTAGTGCAAGTTAGAGAAATCAATCTCCACAACCTGCTCTCCATTGATTGTAATATCAAGTCGAGCTTTAGTTTTCTTATGTTTAATCTTTAAAGCATCAGAATGGAAGTAACGACCACCATGTTCAAAATCCTTGTTGAAAATACGTGAATAGATATTAGTCATTACATTACCTCCGCCATCACGAATATCATGTAACTCATTAATCTTATTAAGTTTTTCTACAATCTTACGCGCATTCTTAATGTTCTTGTTGTCTTGATAGTCAATAGCTTTACCATATTCATTGCGAAGAATGATCGTTTGAAGGCTAGCATTATAAGCTGCAATAGCGCTCTGCACCTCCTCATCCTTGGAGCAAAACTCAGCAATAAAAGCTTCAGATGGCGTGATGTAAGACATTATTCTCTTTTCCTTATCTACGTGACCTTTACCCACGAAGTTGTAAATGTAGCCTAAATCTTCAAGGGTGTCAATGCATTTCAGTAGACGATGGGTTTGTATGCCACGTCTGTTATATTTGGTTCTTTTTGTGCTATGATTATTCTTATCTCTTGAGTATAGAAGCTTCTCCTGTCTCTTCACACAAGATATGAGATTCATTACAATCACAGCAGATAACTCTTTATCCATTATCTTATTTATATGTCTGATCTTATTCATAACAGAAGTAGATACATTGATATTGTATGTCAATAATCTACTCTTAAGACTATACTCTTCCTCATTCTCTAACACTATTCCACTCCCTAGTCCCTCTTCTGTTCATATAAGTACAAATTTGATAGTAAGGTCAAGTAATACGTGGCATACAGAGGATTCCCGTAAGCCATTCTCCTTATTAATTTATTGATTGCTCTAACTCCAATATTGAAGAACAGCACCAAGACAAACACCAATTAGGAATACCATCACATAGTCAATCTTCATTGTAAAACTCCCCATATTCCCCAACGTATGTGCAAGGGTATGAGCCACGTACAGATTTGTCAACAATATTGTAATGAGCTGAACACCATGAATTCCTGTGTGCCGGAGTCGTCTTGACGTAGACTAATTCAGGCACAGTAAAATGTGTAACGTCCACACCGTACTCCTTCAAGGCACACAGGAATTCTTCCACGCTGTGGTGTCCTTTGCTACGATAAATCTGCTCGTTGTCTGTGTGGCATGGTTCGATTACCAATTCATATTTCTTCATCACATCTGTCCTCATCAATTTATCCAACAGCACTCATACTACCCAACAAATCCACAGGAGTCAAGAGAGAATTTAGAGAAATTATTTTGCATGGGGGTGTTGACAGCTATGGGGATGGGGTGTAATCTTGGTCTACGTTAATCACAAACCTAATGAGGGAACAAAAATGAAATGGTCAAGAGAATACGTTTGGTCTAAAGTACTTGAATTGATTCCTTATGCAAAAGAAGCTAGCATGAATCTACCGGAGGCTTTGAAATCCTCTGCTATCCAATTGTTCTTGTTAGACGAAGGCCCTTATAGTGGCAGCTATCGCGCTTATGTAATCAGTGAAGCCTTGAAGGAACTGCACGAAGTAGGCCATTTTACTTTTGGTGATGTCTCCGAGGACTGGCTTTAATTGACTTGACTGCACAGAATTTTACGAGTATTATTGATCGTATTGAAATTAATTGATGAGGAGAGATGTGATGAAGATTGAATCAGGCTATGATAAAGTTTGGCAGGCAGGCTGTAGAGAATGTAACTATCTAAACTTTGGTTGTGGACATCATGAAGAAAAGCCAACGGAATGTGCTGAATTGTCTTTGAAGGTTGATGCTCGGATTAAGGAGCTTGAAGACATGCTTTCTCGTCTGGTAAAAGAAAATGATCTGGCTATGCCAAATGAAAACTATCAGTGGATGTATTCACCAATGCGTGTAGAATGCTTGAAAGTATTGGAGGGTAAATAATGAGAGTTTGCAATTCTATTCAAGAGCTTCTTGATGAAGAGCTAAGCCAAATGTGGGAAGGTTTGGACTATGAAGGTCTGAATGTAGAGAACACTAAAGAGTGGTTCGCAGGGGCAGATATTTTCCATCAAATTCTTGAAAAACTTAAAGAGGAGAATCAGTAATGGCAAACCTAGAAGGTTGGAAACCAAAGCTTGAGTGGAAGAAGGAAGGGAAGAACTTTCTTGTCTCTGTAACCAAGCATATTGGCTATGATGGTGAGAACAAGTGGTGTGTCTACCTGTATGTCTATCCTAAGCATCCAGCATTTGCACGATTCAATCGAGACGGCAGTATGTTTGATCAACCTCACTTTGATTGTCACTCGTATGTAAGCTATTTCAATGCTCATATTGCTTTCAAGACAGGTGAAGTGTGTAGCTATCAGCTTGGTTGGGATTACAACCACGACGGTGACAGTTATTACAATTCAATCGAGAGTGTTGACGAGGCTGGAAGCATCTTTTATGATGCAGAACGACTGTTTGAACAGGCCATGAGTTGGTATGAGGAGGAAAGTAAATGAAATACGTAAAGACAGCCGATGAAGCTTTTGAGTTCGTAAAAGGTTTGATGACAGCTTTGGAAAAGAAAGCTGAAAGTAATATTCCTTCAGTGATGAAGTTGAATAAAATCACAATGCCCTCTGTGGCTAATACATATGCTGGGAATGCTTTCAAATATGGCAGCAGCTATTATGAACGTGACCCTAAGACAGTTGAAGAAGTGGACACACGACTGACACAGCTTCTAGCCAAAGCTGAACAAGAGCGTGCTAAAGTTTTGGAAGAACATCAAGCCAACATTCCAGCTATTGAAAATAATCTGAAAGTACGTGATAAGATCACACAGATTATGAAGGATGTCGGTGTACCACCGAATTACACAACATCTGAATTCAAGACTCAACGTTCACGTACAAAGACAACAACAACTCACGCTGCTGGGTACATTGGAGACTTGCAACGAAACATCCCTGTAAGTGATGAGAAAGACCGTATGTTGACGCTAATTAAGAGCGCTGAAGACTCATTCAAGCGTACTGCTGACACTCTTAAGGGTACGATCCGCAAAGAGCTACAAGAGGCTGAAAAGACCGAGAAAGCTAAGAAAGAAGTATTGGCTAAAACTCGTTTGCAGGTTAAGTATGGTCTGGATGAGGACAGTGATTGGTCAGATGTTCTTGAAGCGCTTGACAGCAAAGATAAATACTTTATGCTTGCTCGTGCTGGTGAAGAAACTCGTGGTTATTGGGGCGAAGGATTTGGTAAAGTAGAATGGGCTCTTTCCAAGTTTGTTGTAGAAACCGAGGAAGACAAAGAGATTGAAAAGCTCTATTCTGAAATCCTTGAAGATCACAGCAATGGTGATTGTGAAGATGGACGAATCTTTCGAGACAACGCTTACTGTTATAGCACATTGTATGGTAAGGTGAGCGAAGAATTGTTGAAAGACTATGAAACTCTCAAAGAATTTTATGAGGTTTACGGATGATTGACATCTCACAAATTAACCTAAACGTCTATTCCAAAGATGAGTTGCTAAGTTTCTCTAATTCTGGTATTCTGTTTTGTGGGAATATAGATTTGACGGAGCTTGTTAGCAAGATTATGGAGGGGACGTATAGTCAAGAGGAATTGGATAGGGCTGTTGATGAGGCAGAACTAGCCGATAGTAGTTATTGTGTTGAATGTGGAGAGGATATGTGATGATACCAATTTATGAAATTTACTATGAGCGTCAGAATGGCGATGTTGTATTTTGTGGAATTCTTGAATCAGAAATTGACGCTATCGAAGAGATTAGGCTTCTTGGTACTGAGTTCCCCGAACACGATTATTGGTACGAAGTTACTTATGCAGATGAACAACAGTGACTCTTGAAAGCATTTGAATTAAGGTGGGATTAGAGATTATGGGAGAGATGATTTGAGTAACAAATATGGCATTGACACCTCTCATGAGCATAAGACAGGTTGCCCAAGGTGTATCAGGAAGGGGCAAGACAAGTCTAGGAACAATCTTCATGTCTATGGTGAAGGTAAGGGGGCATTCTGCTGGGCTTGTGAATTCACAATTCCTAGCGATGAATGGCTTGAAGAACATGGTGAAATTAAAGACGATGAAGAGGAGTTTGTAGTGGGAAGTTATTTTGATCTAGAAGTTAATGAGAAAATTAAGAAACAAACGGGCACAGATAGTAAGGGTTATCGAGGGATTCGTAGTGATATTTCCCGACCTTTTGGTGTGCGGTATAGTTATGATGAGGCTGATGGCAGTGTTGCTGCAACATACTACCCGACCACTCAGAATTATGAGATTTCAGGATACAAACTGAGGAAACACCCCAAAGACTTTACCAGTCCAGTAGGTGAGACTGGTAAGGATTGTGAACTTTTTGGTCAGTTTAAGTTCAAAACGATGACAGGCACTGTTGTTATTTGTGGCGGAGAGCATGACTCCCTCGCAGCTTTCCAGATGCTGTCTGACGCACAGAAGAATAAACAATATGATCCTGTAGCTTGCGTTAGTCCAACAATTGGTGAAAGTGGAGCCCATAAGCAAGTACAGAAACAATATGCCTTTTTCTCTCAAGCAAAGAAAATCGTAATTGCAACAGACAATGATAAAGCTGGTAAAGAAGCGGCCGAAAAGATTGCTAAAGTTTTGCCTCGTGGCCGTGTTTACATTATGAATATGCGCCTCAAAGATTGTAACCAATATATCGCTGAAGGTCGTGAACAAGATTTCATTAATGATTTCTGGCAAGCAAAACCTTATAGTCCGGCTGGTGTTCACGCATCCAGTGGTTTGTTGACTGCTGCTATTGACTACTCTGACTTGAGTAAACTTACACTCCCACCTTTCATGGCTAAAGCTCAAACTATGTTTGGCGGCGGGTTGGTCAAGAATGAGCTAACTTGTTGTTTTGCCAAAACTTCTGTCGGTAAGAGCTTGTTTGTTGATTCCATGGTTGTGCATTGGGTTCTGACTGAACCAGCTGAGATTGTTGGCGTGTTGTCTCTTGAGGCGACCAAAGACAAATGGGCTACAAACATTCTTTCCAATTATTTGGGCGTACGCCTGATTAACATGGATGGTGCAGCACGTCGTGAGTATCTATCTCGTGATGACATTCGTGACAAGGCTGAACACTTCCTAATGAAAGAGGATGGTTCACCTCGTTTCTGGGTCTGTGATGAACGAGGAGCTTCCATTGAAGTTGTGAAAGAAAAGATTCTTGAGATGATTATTCAACTCGGAGTTACTATCCTTGTTGCAGACGTTTATTCTGACTTGATGGCGGGTTTGAGTCTTGAAGCTCAAGAAGAATTGGTTGCATGGTTTAAGAAGCTGATTAAAGAGTATCCTCAAGTTAGTGTCTTGTTGGTATGTCATACCAGAAAAACAGATAACAATTCACAGCTAACTGAAAGTGATATTATTGGAACTTCTACAATCATGAAGTCTGCTGCACAAACATTTAGTCTAGAACGCGATAAGCTCTCAGACAGTGATTTTGAGCGCAACTGCACCAAGGTTACTGTACACAAGAATCGTCACCACTCAGAGACCGGCCCTGCTGGGATTGTGTATTTTGATAAGGACACTGGCAAACTATATGATCTAGACCAATATTTGATTGATCATCCAGAAATTACGGAGTTTTAATTTGAATTTTTCAGAAATTTTTAAATATGATGAAACAAGTCCAACATTTATTAGGTGGATAGAGCCATTTCGGATTGGCCGTGGTGGTAAACCTGTACGCCGAATAAATGATTGCCAAGCTGGTAATATTACAAGTGAAGGCCGTTTGGCAATTACGTACCAAGGCAAAGTCTACTCAATCAACCAAGTTGTGTGGGAACTGTTCAATGGTAAGATTCCCAAGGGTAGGCAAGTTATGAATAAAGACGGGAATGCTTTGAATTGTAACATTGATAATCTGGAGTTGAATATAGTTTTAAATAAAAAAGATTATAAATATGGAGAGTATCTAGGCGAGTTCTTTATTTATGATGAAACATCTCCGAGTGGTTTGAGGTGGAAGAGGGTCAATACTCGGGGAAGTACAGCAAAAGTTGGAGATATCGTCGGGTCACTTGACAACGGATATTGGCGCGTACATGCCTTAGGTAGACATCTCAAGGGCCATAAAATTGTTTGGGCGTTAAATAACAACTTTGAAAATCAAGACGGCCTACATATTGATCACATTGATGGAAATCCCTCCAACAATAAGATCAAAAATCTGAGGTTGGTTGACCCTATTTTGAATGCCCGTAATAAACCAATGCTCAAAAGTAATACATCCGGGATTCATGGTGTATGTTTCCAGACTGTGAGGACTAAAAATGGAAATTATGTTGACCGATATGTCGCCGGTTGGCGAGGTCTAGACGGAAAAGCGAAGACAAAATGTTTCTCTGTGAATGTCTATGGAGCAGAATTAGCTGAATTTCTGGCAACTGAGTATAGACTTCACCAGATGGAGCTGTTAAACTTGATGGATGCTGGATACACTGAAAGGCACGGAACATAATTTAGGAGTAACAAATGTTAGGTGAGAATGAGATTGTGCTGGATATTGAGGCAGATGGATTTATTTTTGAGTCCACAAAGGTTTGGACAGTTTGTGCAACCAATATTCAAAGTGGGGAAAAGATTAAGGTAAATCCTTTTAAAGATGAGTCTGCCAAAGATCAGCTAATCTCATTCATCTTTAAAAAGCCTAATCCTGTGGTCATAGGCCACTTCATCCTTGGCTATGATATGTTCGTGTTGCAGAATATTGTGGGTATCAATTTCTCTGTTGGCAAAGACATGATTGACGGGAAGTCAGTTCAATTTGTGGATTCTCTATATTTGAGCATGTTCCTTAACCCTGATCGTGTTGGGCACAGTGTTGAGGCATTTGGTGAAACTCTTGGACTTCCAAAGATTGATTGGCGAGAAAAAGCCATTGAACTTGGACTGATTGAGAAGAATGCCCCTAAAGGTGCAGAGTTCATGCAATGGCACCCAGAGATGGATGTGTACTGTGAGCGAGATACTGACGTAAACGTTTTACTATACCAATATCTTGCAAAAGAATGGAAAGATGTTTATGGAAAAGACTTCACAATCACTGATGCCTATAAGTGTGGACAGAAGTCTTTTTATCTCATGTCTTGTCAGGAACTTACCGGCTTTAAGTTTGATAAAGATGCAGCAGTGGCATTACAGGGTCGCATCACTTTGATGATGGAAGAAATCCGAGCAGAGGTTGAGCCTAAACTTCCTCCAAGGGCTTTGAAGAAGTCTGAGGAAAAGTATTACAGCATGCCAGCCAAGCCCTGGAAAAAGTCAGGAGACTATTCTTCAGCGTGGGAAAAGTTTGTTGAGAAACACAATGGCGTCCTGAACACAGAGACGGGTTTTTGGGAATTTTATGGTGAAGAGTATCCCGTAGTTGCAGGAGCTATGTTGAATATTAAGCTTCCAATGGAAATGGCTAACCAAGATCAGATGAAAGACTGGTTTATACAGCAGGGTTGGAAACCAACTTTGTGGAATTACCAGAAAGATTCAAATGGTAAGCCAATACGCGATGCCCGTGGCAAACTTATCCAGACAAGTCCTAAGATTCAGGAAACACAGAAGATTTGTCCCAACTTGGAAAAGATGGAAGGACCGATTGTAAAACAAGTTGTTAAGTGGCTTTCATTGCGAAATCGTCAATCTGTTTTGAACGGATGGCTTGAAAATGAACGTTTCCAGATGGATGGGCGTCTTGGGGCTGGTCGTACAGGGATTGCCTCAACACACAGGCAGAAGCACAAAGTGGTTGTGAATGTTCCTAAAGCATCTGATAAGGTCTTACTCGGTAAGGAGTTCCGCTCCCTTTGGATTGCAGATGATGGTATGCTGATCGCAGCTGGAGACGCCGCCGCGCTGGAAGGAAGAGTGATGGCGAGTTACACATGGAAGTATGATGATGGTAAAACCGCCCTTGAAATCCTTGAAGGCGATCCGCACTCTAAAAATGCAATGGCTTTCTATGGACATGAAAAGGATATTCAACAATTTGATATTGATTCACCGAGTTTTAGTAAAGATCACCCTATATTTAAACCATATCGTGATCGCAGTAAGAACGGATTTTACGCAATTTTGTATGGCGCTGGAGGGCCAAAGGTTGCAAGTACGCTTGGGTTACCCGAGAAGATGGGGAATGAGAAGCTCAATAAATTCTGGGAAGCCAACCCTGCAATTAAAGGTTTACGTGATAACCTAGAAAAGTATTGGGAGACCACCGGCCGTAGTAAATACCTCCCAGCAATTGATGGTCGTATGCTTTGCACACGTAAAAAGTCAGCACTCCTCAACACAATTTTCCAGAGTTGTGGAGGTATCACAATGGACTATGCTGGGTGTTTTATGGACCTGTGGCTAGGTGGCTTAAAGTGGGAAAATCGTAAACCTTATTACATGTACAAGGGTTATATCGTAAGGCGTGTAGCATATCAGCACGATGAGTACGAATTTGAAGCTGAAGAGCCAATTGCACAAGAAATTGCACGGATGATTGAGAAATCTATTGAAAAAGCTGGACAGCACCTTAAGCTCAAAGTACCATTGGCTGGTGAAGGACAGGTAGGTAAAAATTGGAAAGAAGTGCATTAATCCCAAAATAAAAGCTTTACACAACACCCTTGTCATGCGATAATATACGTGTAAATTAAATATCAAGATGAATGAAGGAGAGGGAAGATGAGTATTCCAGCAGGATACCAGCTGCACATTACGTCTTGGACAAATGATGCTGACAACTATAACACGACCATTCACGATGGTTTGTCTGAGGAAGATGTTAAGTTTCTTCTTGATGTTGTAAAACCATTTAAGAGCAAGCACAACGGAGGTCAATTCGGTAATAATCCCAGCTGCACAAATCAGATTAACGAACACATTCTTGAGTGTCTGAAGAAATACCCAACTACGCAGTTTCAAGAGTATTTGAAAGGATTTGAGCAAGATAGTGATCCTGATGAAGAAGATATTGACGGATTGAGTGACCTTGCGTATGATCTTGTTGGCCGTGATGAATATTGTGGTTGGCGAGTATTTGAAAGGGCTAAAGTCTTCTTTTACCCAGAAGAAGTTAAAGAAGTAACTAAAGATTTTATTTAAAAACTGAGGAGAAATAAAATGAACACACTAATCCAATACGTAGTGGCAGATGAACAAAACGTTTACGCTAACGCATCAACTCGAAAGGATGCCCGCACATATCTCAAAACTGTAAAGCAAGAGCTTGGTAAAACTACTGCTAAGATTTATCAGCAAGAGTTTGTGTTGCTGTCTGAAAAGCAGGTTCGGTAACATGGGCTCAATCAAGATAACTGAAACATCTCAAGATGGCAATCTATCCTCTACAGTTGAATATGAATTCAGTGATTTCCAAGATTATATTTCTTGGCGTAATCTGCAAAGTAAACAACTGAAAGATTCTCTGATGGATATCTTTGGTGGACTTGGGGAGCTTCCAGGGGAAGAACAACAGGCAGAGATTGTAGATATTTCTGTTGGGAAGAAGAAGGAGACAAAACATTGAGTAAAAGTAAAACTGTAAGTTTCCCACTATTTGGGATTCTAGGGCTGATCTTTGTAACATTGAAATTGGCTGAAATTGGTGCTGTCACTACATGGAGTTGGCTTTGGGTGCTTAGTCCCTTTTGGTTGCCAGTTGCTGTAATGTTGAGTATCATGACAGTTATATTCATCGGAGCTTTGATTGTAGCTGCGGCGAGTAAGTAAAGAATTTAGCGAGAGCTAGATAAAGTAGTAAACAATCCTCACAATAATGTGAACAAAACTATACACAACTTAATAGAGAGAAATAAATGACTAACAAAACTGAAGTGATCGTCCGTGAGTTGCCTAAATCTGGTGGCCTTGAAACTGTAAATATCTACATCAAGAACGCCGTTGTATTTTATGCAGCAGTTCATGAAGCGAAGAAAAAGTATCAGAGTGAATCGAAAGAGTTCAGCGCTCAAGTGTTTGTGGATGAGGAAGCTAAGGACAAGCTACTTGATGAAGTTATGGTTAACAAAACCTTTGCTGAGGTTGGTGTAACGAAAACATCGAAACCGCCTAGGAAGATCAAGTACATGACTTCTGAGCAAGCTGAAGAGGGTAAGGTTAACTACGATGTGGTTAAAGGTATGTGGGGTTTCAACGTTGCTAAACCAGAATTTAGCAAAAAGAATAACCCTATGACTGTTAACGTTATTAATACCGAAGGTGAAGCTTTTACTGATAACATCGGCAACGGCAGTGTGGTTAACTTGAAACTATTTGGCTACCGAAATGTTGACAATCAAGTTGTGATTACTTTGGATACTGTACAAGTGGTTGAGCACATTCCGTTTGAAGGTCGTACTGCATCGGACAGTGTTGATGACGATATTCTTGGTAGCTACAAAGTGAAGAAGGTTGAAGCCAAACCTGTTGAACAAGAGAAGGAAGCTCCAGAAGCTAAACCTACTCCACAACCTGAACCCGAGTTTGATGACTCTGATTCGCTGCCATTTTAGTAGTTGAAAACGGAGGGCGTAAAAGCCCTCCCATTCAAAGGGGTAATGATGGGGAAGTATTATAAACCTGTATTCGGGGTTGGTATTAATGACTTAGACAGAGACGTAACTTGGAAGGTTGATGGAAAGAGGGTTGCTTGTCCAATCTACCGAACTTGGCAAAACATGTTAGGTCGTTCTTATGACACAGAATTTCACAAACGGCATCCATCGTATAGCGATTGTTCTGTTATAGATGGGTGGATTCATTTGAGCGATTTTGAAAAGTGGATGTTGACACAAGATTGGAAAGGTAAACAACTGGATAAAGATATTATACTGCCCGGTAATAAAGTTTATTCACCAGAAACTTGTGCCTTTGTTGATAAGAAGCTTAATTTGTTTATCATGGACACTGCTGCAACAAGGGGTGAGTGGCCTATAGGTGTCAGCTGGAATAAAAGGGACCAAACTTTTAAAGCAGAAATCCGAAATCCTTTTACACACCGACGGGAAGGGCTTGGTTACTACGATAACCCAGAAGATGGTCACTTAGCTTGGAAGAAACGTAAACATGAGTTTGCATGTTTATATGCCGAACAACAAACTGATCAACGAGTAGCTGAAGCACTTCGCACACGCTATCTATAATTTAACTTAGGAGAAACAAATGACTGCACTGAATAAAGAAGCACTCTACACCCGAGCTAAGGCTCTGTACAACGAAGTGGTAACTCTGGAACAAGACCTTGAAGCACTCGCTGATGAGTTTACTTTCCAGAAAGACGAGAATGTAAACGGTCTAAAGAAAGACATTGTCAAAGCAACTCTTAAGGCTGCTGAAACATATGTTCGTAATAACGTAGAGAAAGTAGAAGAGAAGATTGTTAAAGATCAGGAATTCTTGGAGTTTTATAAAGAGCTTTCTGGTGAGTATCAATAAGATTTACTGAGGGGAGCTTTTTGCTCCCTTTTGTTTAAGTGGGAGAACGGAGTGACAAAACTAACATCAATAATTGACCTAGATTACGTAAAGTATGCTTCTGCATCAGTTGGTGAAAAACGTTCTATCATCGTCACTCACAAATCATCAGGCCGTGAGAAAGAATTCAATACACGAACTGAGTTCTACGGACGAGATAAAGCAAAGTCTGGTGGTTGGCTTGGTGAACTAAACTCTAAACGCGATAGTCCTTTTTCTGTTGATGAGTTTGAGATTGTAGACCAGCAGATTGCAGAACCAATTGACCACGTATTGCAGATTGCAAAGACTCAAGTTGAAGGCGATCTAAAGCGACTTGGTACAAAAAAATACAAAGCATTCTTGGGTAAAGGTGATAGCTTTCGTGTTGAACTGTCTACGCTTAAAAAGTACAAAGATAACAGAAAGGATATGTTACGCCCTCTTCATATGGATGCTGTGACAGAGTACCTTGAACGGAAGTTTAAAGCTGAGGTTGTGACAGACATTGAAGCAGATGACCGATGTGTGATTGAAGCTTACAATAATCCTAATGCTGTAATTCAGGGCCTTGACAAAGATTACTACGGACAGCCTGTCAAGTTCTTTAACGTCAACCGTCCAGATGAAGGTACTCAAGATTGTAACCAGTTTGGAAGTTTGTGGTTAGACGATAAGGGTGATGTTCGGGGTATTGGCAGGATGCATCTGTATTGGCAGATGGCAAGCAACGACACCTCTGACAACTATGCAGCTAATTGCTTCTCAGACATTAAGTGGGCGGGGAAATCAGCCTACAAAAGCCTTGTAGAAGCTAAGACAGACACTGAGGCATGGGAGAAGCTTAAAGGGATTTTCCAGTACCTTTATCCCGAAGAAAAGACTGTTTTAGGCTGGAGAAATGACCCTATCAACCTCACTTGGGATTATGTTTTGAATGAGATGTTTGTGATGGCTCGGATGCTTAGGTTTGAAGGTGAGAACTTGAATGCTTATGATGTGATGGATAAATTGGGAGTTAGTTATGCAAATTGAAAAACTTGTAGAGATTCTTAACGAAATTAATTATCCCGTTCTTTTTGAAGTTGACCTAGAATCTATCTGGCAAATTGATGACGATAATATTTCTTGGAATAAAGATGGTAATAGGTTTGATCTAGAAAATGGAGAAGGTGAAACTTACTCTGGTTATCTTCCTGAAGGTTATACTGTTCAAGATAAATATGTAATCTGTAACGTTGATACACAATGTGGTCAATGGGTTACACATATCTTTTCAGCACTGAAAGAAGTGACGGCCCTTGAATGACACTCCCAACCCAAGCAGACATTGATAAACGTAAAGCTAATCTTGAAAAATTCTTAAAAGAAATTGATCCGGTGACAGGGAAGTCACATGAGAAAAGTATGGTCAGTGTGGTACGTTCATCTATCCGTAAGGCGTGGATGCGATCACCTACGAAGCTCGCTTATTTGTACATGAAAACAGAGCCTGATATGGACCCTAACACTCGCACAAAGTGGAGAGTCATGTGCGAGTGTTGTGGGGAGTATTTCAAGATTAACGAAGTTGAGTGTGACCACATTGAAGGGAACAATACGTTTACTAAAGTCTCAGACTTTCAAGCTTACTTTGACAGCATCTTGATGGTTGGATTTGATGGGTTGCAAATCTTGTGTTCTGAGAACTGTCACCCCACAAAGACCCTGGCAGAAAAGCTTGACATATCTTTTGAATCTGCTAAAATTGAACGTGAAGTAATTAAAATCTGTAAACTGAAAGCATCACAAATTGATTGTTGGCTAAAAGAGCGGAATGTTGTAGTCGCTAAGAATCCTAAAAGTAGACGTGATGCTGTTCGTAATGTTTTAGAACAGGAGAAATACAATGAGCAAGCTAAGTAAAGAGACTATGTACACAGAGCTTAGTATTCAAATTGGTTCATTAACGGCTAAAGTTGATAAGATTTTAGAACTACTTCTTGAACAACAAAAGCCTTACACTATCACCCAGACAGTTAATATTCTTGATGATGAGAAGTTTCGGGAGGAGTTCAAATAATGTCACTTAAAGATAACATTACTCTGTCAATGTCGTACTATGACGGACATTATCTGGTTATTAATGCTCTGGTTCAATACTATACATTCTTCTATGTGTGGCTCACTTGTATTGACACTTCTGTGTTTGGGTTTTAGCTATGACTACTAAACTTCCTTGTCTAGTTCATAGGATTAAGCTTCAAACTGTGATTGATTTTTGGACTGAAGACTATCAAAACGATGATTATGTTGTTAAAGATACAGCTATAGATTCTTTGACCAATGAACTTGTAGTAGTCTTGGAGAGAAAAGAAGATGGGCGAGATTAGAGAGTTATTTCCTAAGAAGGCTGTGCAAGCTGCTGCCTCTAACAGAGAACCACAGGAAATTATTACAGACTTCCATAATAAGCTTGATGAAGTGTTAGATGAGTTTAATACATTGTCTGTTAGAGATAAGTACGAAGTTGTAGAGAGTTTGACGATTATGAATAAGGATCTGTTTAAGCTTTATATGGATCTACGTAAGCGTCATGAATTTCATTTGAATAATTGAGGGGTGATTGGTTTGAGTAATTGGAAAGAAGAAGCTTTGAAACTAAAAGAGCAAGGTTTGTCTAGTCGAACTATTGGACGAATTCTTGGTAAAGGTAAATCTACAATTAATGATTATTTGTCTACAGTAAAAAAGATGTTTGCTAATGATGAAGTGTCAAATGAAAATGTAAAATCGGGACCACGAGTCTTATTTATTGACATTGAAACTTCCAGTCTCAGCTTGGCAGGTTGGAGGTTGTTTGATCAAAACTTCTCCTTGAATCAGATTGAGCGTGACTGGTTTTTGTTAAGTTTTTGTGCAAAGTGGGGGGACTCGGACGAATTGTTTTACATGGACAAGCGTAATGCTGTAGACATGTATGATGATAAAGAAATTCTTAAAACAATCTGGACTTTGATGAACGAGGCTCACTATATTGTTGGTCAGAACAGTAAGCGATTTGATACCAAGAAAATTAACGCGAAATTCATTGAACATGGGTTTCCACCACCCTCACCATACCGTCAGATTGATACATTAGAGCAATCCAAGCGTTCGTTTGCTTTCACCAGTCACAAACTTGAGTATATGACAGACCTTCTTTGTACTAAATACAAGAAGAGTACACATGGTAAGTTTGCTGGCTATGAATTGTGGCGTCAATGTTTGTTAGGTAATATTGAAGCTTTTGAGGAAATTGAGGAATACAATAAGCTTGATGTTTTGTCCCTCCAAGAGTTGTACGAGAAATTGTGTGTTTGGGACACTAAACTTCCTAATTTCTCTGTTCATAACGATGAAGTGGAAGAACAAGATATTTGGGTCGAAGATGGTTTTGTATTCTCCAACAGCGCCAAATATCAATGTTATCGTAATGTTCAAACAGGTCAGTTCCGTCGAGGTAAAACAAATCTATTGAGCAAAGAAAAACGCCAAAGCTTGTTAGCTAATATTGTATAGAGGGTGATATGCCGGTAAGATCAAAACTAGAAGGACTTGCATTTGGACGATGGAACGTCCTGTCTTATGCGGGTTTGGTTGGTAAAAATGCAAGTTGGAATTGCTTGTGTGCTTGTGGTACTGAACGTGCAGTGCTAGGATTTTTGTTGAAGAATGGAGACTCTACTTCCTGCGGTTGTTACTATGAAGATATTAAGAATCTCCCGAGAACGCATGGAATGAGTAATACACGCCCTCATCGTATTTGGGGTTCAATGAAAAATAGATGTAACTCTGATGATTTCAAAGATTATGGATCAAGGGGTATTACATATTGTGAATCTTGGGAGTCTTTTGAAGGGTTTTGGGCTGACATGCAAGAAGGTTATTCCGATAATCTGGAATTAGACAGAATTGATGTTAATGGTACTTACTGTAAAGAAAATTGTCGGTGGGTTGATAAATCCACCGACAATACAATCGCAGGAAAAGCAACTTAAATACATCAGGATACACAGGAGTAAGTTATTACTTATCTAGGGATCAATGGGAAGCTTACATAACAGTTAATAAACAATTTATAAAGCTTGGATATTTCTCAACTGCTGAGTTAGCCTATAATGCAAGACAAGCGGCTGAGATGAAATACTTTGGATATCTAAAAGAAGGTAGAGAATAAATGAGCATTCACAACCGAGTACACGAAGCATATAAACATCAGATTGAAAGGGACTTTAAAGAGTCTAACCTTCCCCAAACTATCAACGGACTGTTAGACTTTCTTTGTGATGATGAAGAACGAGGAGATTATCGAGTCTACCACTTGAATGATGTCTATGAAAAGACTACACTGAAGCAACGTCTTAACGTGTTGTGGCTAGTACCTTTTTGGTGGATTATTGCGCCATTTAAGTGGGTGTTTACTGGAAAGGCTGGCGTAAGTCAACATAGTAAAGTTGGTAAATGGCTGGCTAAGATAACCGGATTGTAAAAGGAGATTTAATTTGCCAATAGAAGCCGCGATAATTGGAGGAACCTTCTTTTTATATGTAACAGTGAAATGGAGCTTTTGTGTAATAAATAGATTATTATTGAGCTATTCTGTCCGTAAAAATGATAGGGAGTTCCTTCACAGACAAAGGGAATATTTCAGGGGTAAATAAGTGGAAGACTCTCGCCTAAAGAATAGTGTATCACGGTTGGAAAAAGAAGTGGACATCCTCACAAAAGAGGTTTATACTTTAAACCAACAAATGAGTGGTATGCTCGACCAAATACAGAAATTGAAGAATATTGTTAAACAGACTGAGGAGAGGGTTGATGGAAGAAGCTAAGAAGTTTCGTGTAAGAGATGATATTTTGGTAAGTTATTATCTAGAACCTATTTCAGATGATGATACTCATGTAGTTTGGTGGATCGAGGATGATGGTACAAGAGAGTCAACCAAGTATCGAGCAGAGACCATTGAGAAGCATTTTGCAGATGGTACATTCAAGTTTGTTGATGTAAAACCACAGGATATTCAAGGTATTCAAACATCAGCCCTAGATAAACAAGTAAGCGGCAATCACTATAAAGATTGTGGTATTCAACCAATTGAATATATTCATGCCAATGGTTTGAACTACTTTGAGGGAAATGCTGTAAAATACATCACACGTCATCGTAAAAAGAATGGTAAAGCTGATATTGAGAAGGCTATTCATTACCTTGAACTTTTACTTGAGATGGAGTATAAAGAACAATGATTTACTTAGCCTCTCCATACAGCTACAAAGCTGATGCAGAACTTATGCATCTTCGATATGAACAAGCTCTTGCCAAGACAGCAGAGCTTACGCTACAAGGTTTGGCAGTGTTTAGCCCAATCGTGTCTAGTCACCAGCTGTCTTTGGCCCATGAGATGCCTACAACTTGGGACTTCTGGAAAACTGTAGATTACAAATTTCTAGACGCCTCTAGTGAATTATATGTTCTTATGCTAGACTGCTGGGACAAGAGTGCAGGAGTTACGGCAGAAATTGAATATGCAAAAGAGATTGGGTTGCCAATTACTTATATTGTTTAAGGAGAAAAGAATTGAAGTTTGACAAAAATGATCTATACTTGATCAAGGATTATCTAGAGGGGTTGCTTGAAGAATATGTTCTAGATGATCCAGATACAATGAAACGTGCTATTGAAGTTATTGATAAACTGATTAAGGCTTGAATATGACTAAGCCCACAATGAACTGGAAGATTGACGTAAGAACAAAAGAATATTATAATGAATTAGTTGCTACAGGTTTAGCTTGGGAACTTTATAAAGATCTTCCCTTAACTTGGGAAGAGTGTTTGGAAGAATTGGAGGAGAGTGAGGATGAGTGAGATTAAAGTTGAATTGCTGGACTATATGGGCGACGACCTTGCGGTGGTACAAGCAGCCCGTGTGAGTTTCGCTAAAGATGCAGAAAGCTTTGATGATAAACGTGATCCAAAGCTTATTGACTACTTAGCTAAACATGATCACTGGACACCTTTTGCACACACAGCTTTGAAGTTTCGTGTAGCAGCCCCTGTTCCAATTCGTACACAGTGCTTTAAGCATAAGATTGGTATGGTAGAGAATGAAGAGAGTCGCCGGTATATCTCTACAATACCAGAGATTTTTATTCCTGAGTTCTTTCGCTCTAAACCAGAGGGAAGTATTAAACAAGGTAGTGGGGATAAACACGAATGCTCAGACTATTGGCAGGAGCAGTACGAAATATCAACTAAACAAGCACTATCTACTTATTGGCGAATGCTGAATGATAATGTATGCCCTGAACAAGCTCGTTTTGTTCTGCCACAAGGCGCAATTGTTAATTGGATTTGGACAGGTAATCTGGCAAGCTTTGCTAACTTCTTTAATAAGCGCACTGATCCAAATGCTCAGAAAGAAGTACAGATGGTTGCAGAGTTAGTCGGTAAAGAGGTTGAACGAATTTTCCCAGTTTCGTGGAAAGCATTGACGGAGAAATAAAATGATTAATGTCCGAAATGATTATGATGTATCTGCCTGGATTGCAGACTTGATCAACATCCTAAAGAAGCGTGGATTCCTGATGAAAAAAGAAGACGCCTGGCTTGTTGTCCAAGAAAATATTGTAGAGTTTATTGAGTTGTACGAAGGTGGTAGTTCACCACAAGAAGCTTTTGAAGAATACTTGGGAGAAGATAAATGAGCGTAGGATTTAATTTGAGTTTGTCAGACTTGCTTCTCTGTGAAGGCTTTGCCCAAGCATTTGGTGAAGACAATAAAGAAGAGATTAGTAAATTTCTTTTTAATAATGGATTGGATGTGAGCATGGGAGTTGATGAGGTAGTTTGTAAGCATCGTAATCTTCGTGGCAATGTTGTAGACTGTCTGATGTACCAAGGCCACGAACGCAGTGGTGAATGGTTAACTCAAGGTGCAGCGAGTTGGGAAGCTATTGTAGCAAGTTGTGACCTTAACCTACGTATTGACTTGTTGAACATGGGAGCACAAAGTAATAACACTGGGATGATTCTACAGCAGATGGAGAAACACAAGGGTGGAGCTTAGGAAAAGGAATAGGCTAGTATGGGGATGGGGTATTAATGATGCTGATTACAATGTAGTTCTCACAGATGAGAATGGTAAACAGGTAATGTGCCCCATATATGCAAGCTGGAAAGATGTTTTACGGAGGACAAAATCAGAAGAGTTTAAACTGAAATTTCCCACCTATAAAGAAGCCACAGTAACAGACAATTGGAAGTATTTTTCAAATTTTAAGTTATGGATGTCTTCATTGATGTGGGAAGGGATGGACCTAGATAAAGACATATTATCGCCGGGGAACAAGCATTATTCCGAAGATAGTTGTGTCTTTGTACCACACGAGATAAATACTTTACTTAGGCTAGTTACAACAAACACAACTACACCTGTGGGTGTTGCCTACGACAAAAGAAGGTATAAAGGTAAGAATTTGATTAACCCTTTCTTTGCTAGAGTTAACTGTTTCGGCGGAGGATATAAACATCTGGGTATGACATCTGATCCATTTGTAGCTCACAAGGCTTGGCAATGGGAGAAGTCCATACAAATTGAAAAAGCTGTGAGTTGGTATGCATTACAGGCTTGTTTTAGAAGTGATGTAGCTGAAGCTTTAACATCTAGAGTTTGGAAGCTTAGGCTGGATCACTCTACAAACAAAGAAACTAAATATTTATAAATAAGGAGTTGTATGAATACCGCTGGCAAAAATATGATGAGTCAATCAAAGTTTTACATGGGTTACTCTCGTTGGGATGAAGTTAAGGGTGGATATGAAACTTGGGATGAATCAGTTTCTCGTGTAATGAATATGCACCGTCAAAAGTATGCTTCTGTTATGACACCAGAGCTTGAAGAATACATCTCTTTTGCAGAGCAAGCCTATAAAGATAAAGTTGTGTTAGGGGCACAACGAGCATTACAGTTTGGTGGTGAACAACTATTTAAACATGAAGCTCGTATGTACAATTGCTCTGTATCTCATTGTGATCGCGCAGCATTCTTTCAAGAGTGTATGTATCTCCTGTTGTGTGGTTGTGGTGTTGGCTTCTCAGTCCAATCTCACCACATTGCTAAGTTGCCAAAAGTACATAAGCGTTATGAGAAGAAAGTAAAAGTGTTCCAAGTTCCAGATACAATTGAAGGGTGGGCAGATGCTTTTGGTGTATTGTTCAGTAGTTACTTTGTAGACGGTGGAACATTCCCTGATTATAAAGGCTGTCAAGTACACTTTGACTTCAACAAGATTCGACCTAAAGGAGCTTTGATTAGTGGCGGGTTTAAAGCTCCAGGCCCTGATGGTTTGCGTAGTGCGTTGGTCAAGTGCGAGGCGTTGCTAGAAGCATTAGTTGAGGGTAAAACAGAGGGTGTTAGCGTTCCTACCATCACAGCTTATGACTTTGTTATGCATATGTCTGATGCAGTTTTGAGTGGTGGTGTTCGCCGGTCTGCAACCATCTGTATGTTTGATAAAGATGATGATTTGATGTTGAAGGCCAAAACTGGTGATTGGTTTGTTGATAACCCTCAACGTGGTCGTAGTAATAACTCTGTAATGCTTGTTCGTGGTGAACTTAGCCGCGAAGAATGGGCTAACATTATGAAGTCTGTTAAAGACTTTGGTGAACCCGGTTTTATCTTTACAGAGAATAAAGAGTTCTGTTTCAACCCTTGCGTAGAAATTGGTATGTTGCCAGTTGCTGAGAATGGAGAATCAGGCT
>Ga0247813_10000142_pt1 | contig 88401 bp, 76 predicted proteins | sample UWRJL169409C1_FD_180719 | JGI IMG/M metagenome (GOLD analysis project Ga0247813, IMG submission 180719) | Plant litter microbial communities from Arlington Agricultural Research Station in Wisconsin, United States - UWRJ-L169-409C-1 | ecosystem: Environmental > Terrestrial > Plant litter >...
GTTCGATTTCCTGAACGATTTGTAATTTGAGTGACATAGTGTAGTCACGCTGGGTTCGCTTTACATAATTATTATCTTCTGACATAATGAAGGTTTTTTTATGTATCGCTATTTCAGGACGGGACAACATGTACAACTACAGGAATCTCATAAGCGCCATTAACCACACTTCTTTGCAGGGCATTGCTACCGCTTTTAATATCGTTAGACAGTTGCTTATTAAAATCATTTATTTTAGCAGCAACCTCCGGATGCTCTAAAAGGTATTTACGGTTTACTTCGTCCGAAGCACAAAAGTTTGTCTGGGCATTTAGCAAATTACACAATAGTACACAGGCAGGTATAAGCAGTCTCTTTAATTGTAAATACATTTTTGTCGATGTTCTTAAATTCCAGTCAAAAGTATATTAACCGCAAACGATATACAATACCTACAGTTAGGGATTTTAACATTCTTATAATAATTTAATGCACAAAAAAGCCGAAAGTAAATTCCGGCTTAATGTACATTTTATAAATTGGCAGCAATAGCTTTTGCCAGTTCTTCAAATTCTTCTTTTTCAAGCTTCACTTTATTTACAAACCTCATCTCATCCATTTCGTTAAGTGGTATAAGGTGTACGTGTGCGTGGGGTACTTCGAGCCCCACAACGGCAACCCCTACCCTTTTGCACGGTACAGTCTTCTCTAATGCTATAGCTACTTTACGAGAAAATTGCATAAGCCCAAGATACTGGTCTTCAGGCATATCAAACAGCTTATTTATTTCCTGCCTGGGTATGCAAAGTGTATGCCCTTTAGCATTAGGGTTTACATCAAGAAAAGCCAGGAAATTGTCGTCTTCGGTTATTTTGTAAGCCGGTATTTCGCCGTTTATAATTTTTGTAAAGATGGTACTCATAAAATATGATTTAAATTATGACCTTGATAATTCTAAAACTTCAAATTTAAGTACACCGTTAGGCACATTAATTTCGGCTATCTCACCAACAGATTTACCCAGTAAACCTTTACCTATAGGCGATGTAACCGATATTTTTCCTGTTTTAAGGTCGGCTTCGCTTTCGGCAACAAGTGTATAGCTCATCTCCATACCATTTGCCTGGTTTTTTATTTTTACTGTAGATAGTACCAGTGCTTTAGAGGTATCTAATTGCGACTCATCTATAAGGCGCGCGTTAGATACTACCTCTTCCATCTTAGATATTTTTAGTTCTAAAAGGCCTTGTGCCTCTTTAGCTGCGTCATACTCTGCATTCTCACTAAGATCTCCTTTATCTCTTGCCTCTGCAATAGCCTGGCTGGCTTTAGGGCGTTCTATACTTTTTAGCTGATCCAGCTCATCCCTTAATTTTTTTAACCCTTCTGCTGTGTAGTAAGATACTGTACTCATAACTTCATCGTTTATATAAATAGAAAAAATCCCATCAGGACGGGATTTCTTTGTATGCAAAGATACATGTTTTTGTTAAATCAATTTTTAATAGTGCTTTTGCACATACCAAAGTTAATTAAATTAAATTTGTTTCATAATTTTTAGGTAAAAATTTAACCGCAATGAAAAAATATCTGACTCTCCTTTTAGCCCTTCCGTTTCTTTTATGCTGCAGTAAAGAAGAAATTCGTAATAACAACCCTTATTTGCCGGGCTATAATTTCGATTTCCCTATAGATCTTAATCTCCCTTCATACAATAATTTACTATCCCCGTCATTCCCTGTAATAATTAATGTAGACGGCGTGGGTATTAATGGCATTGTTGTAATGAATACGGGTAGTGGCTATGTAGCTTTTGAAAACACATGCCCCAACCATGAAATAAGGCCATGTTCTATACTACAAAAAAACGGCATCCTTACTAAATGTACGTGCGATAATATAGAGTACAGCCTTTTTAACGGATTGCCTACAACACCGGCAAAATACTCTCTTAAAGCATACCGTGTAGAGGTATTAAACAGCACCAGCTTAAGGGTATATAATTAACATGCACATGTAATGTTTAACCTGTCCCGAAATATAAACTGTATTAACAGAGCGTAACCGCGTAATAAAAGAGTTTGCCGAAGATCCTGACTTATATAAAAGTCCTGCCGTTGTAATGCGGCAGGACAAATCAGAATAAACTATGTAACTAAAACAATTAAAATTTGATAGTGGCTCCTACCAGGAAGTTAATACCTGCCTGCGGGAAATAATAAGGATCCGGCCCACCATACATGGTACCGTTTGATACATATTTTTTGTCTAAAATATTATTTACAAGCCCACTAAAAACTATCGATTTAAATATTGGCAGCTCCTTAAGTTCATACGTAATATTAAGATCGTTTACAAAATAGCTTTTTAGCTTGTCGTTACCCATTTCAAGATTATCCATATATTGTTCGCCTACATATTTAGACAGCAATGCCACCTGAAAATCTTTAAACGGAAGTACTATAAACTGGTTACCTGCCACAACATTAGGCGAATATGCAATTGAGGTGTTGCCTAAGTTTTGCGTACCTGTTTCACCTTCATTATAAAAATCGATATTTTTGCTGCTGCTTAACGCAACATTAGGACGTATAATAAAATGATCTGTTACATATATGGTAGCATCTGCCTCTATACCTGCCCTGTAGCTATCGCCACTATTAGCATATATAGCAGATCCTACATCGTTAAGGTCGCCTGTTAAAACCAACTGGTCTTTGTAGCGCATGTAGTAACCGTTTATATTTAAAGTCGTCCTACCCTGTTTAAATCTCCAGCCTAATTCGAAATCATTAAGGCTTTCGGGCTTAGGGTTATTATCTTCATAATCGCTACGGCGTGGCTCTTTGTTCGCGCGCGCATACGAAAAGTAAATACTGTTATTAGCATTTACAGCATAAGTAAGGCCTGCTTTAGGATTAAAAAAGTTAAAAGTATCATCTACCGGTTTAGGGCTGCTGTTACTCTCTAAAACATCATCGGCATTATAGTGTACGGTACGGTACTGCATATCGCCAAAAAGGCTTAGGCTGTTTGTTATCTGGTAATTGGCTTTGGCAAAAATATTAAAGTCGGTCTTGGTGGCATCATTATCATAGTAACGATCGTTAGGGCGCACGTTACCCGAATTTTGTGCCCATATTACCTCGCCAAAGTGTGCTCCTGTATATTTATTCCATGCACCGCCAAGTGTTGCATTTACTTTGCCTTCTTTATAGTTTGTAGAAAATGTAGTGCCATAAAAATCGTTATCCAGCCACTTGCGCGTTATCAGGTCAGACACAGGAGTAAGCTCACCATAATAATCAATCTCTTTTGTAGCTACTATACCCGGAAATTTGCTAACCGGGGTATCGTCACGGTAATTTTCATAATACCCCTTACCTTTAGTATAATGCGCCGCAATATTAGTACTCCAGGCATCGCTCAGCCTTTCGTTCCAGTGCAGTTGGTAATGGTCCTGTTGGTAATTATCGGTTTCATTTTTATAATAATGAACATTACCTTCATCATCATAATATACTCCAGATGTATTAAATCTCCTGTTAGTATTTAGCGTTTGGGTATCTATACCGTTCCATGCCTGGTACGTTTTCTCGGTTCCGCCAAAAGCCATTGCCTTGATGAGGGTTGTTTTGCCTACGTAGGTTCCCTGTAAAAAATACGACCTTAAGTTAGAGGCTGCCCTGTCTATATACCCATCAGATGCGATATTAGATACACGGCCAGCAAGCTCAAAATTATTATTTAAAAGCCCGGTACTAAACTTAACTGTATGCTTGCGAGAAGCAAAACTGCCAAAAGAGTTAGCTATCTCGCCGCTCGATTCTTTTTTATAAGCATCTGTAAGTAAGTTAAGGCTGGCGCCAAAAGCTCCTGCACCATTTGTAGATGTACCTACCCCTCGCTGTAGCTGGATATTTTCTACAGATGATGCAAAGTCGCCCATGTTAACCCAGAATGTACCCTGAGATTCGGCATCGTTTAGCGGGATACCGTTTAGCGTTACATTTACACGGCTGGCATCTGATCCCCGCACGCGTATACCTGTGTACCCTATACCATTACCGGCATCGGTAGTGGTTACTACAGAAGGTAAAAAGTTAAGTAAAATGGGAATATCCTGGCCTAAATTGCGTTTGGCAATTTCTTCTTTGCCAATGTTACTAAAGGTTACCGGCGTGTTATTGTTTACACGTACAGCCTGTACAAGCACCTCATCGAGCTTGTTTACAGTGTCCTGTGCCACAGGTTGCTGGGCAAATGCTGCAAGGCCCATAAAGGATGTGGTTAGCGAGAACAGGAGGGTCTTAGGTTCTAAGGTACTTAGTCCCTTAGAGCCTTTCTCAAAAAAATTGAATAAATTTTTCATTCGTAAAAATTGTTTTACAAATAAAAGGGGCAATTATTCTTTGCGTTAGTTATACATAATTTTGGCAACAGTTGCGGTGTGCACTCCGCTTGTTGGCCATTATTCCCTTGGCGGCATTACCCGCCCAGGTTCTTTGGGTATGATCTCAGCCCGATTGTTTAGGGCACCCCTTTGAGACGGCGCAAATGTAATAAAAAAGTATTAAGATGATAGAATTAAGTATAAAGAAAGAAAATAGATTTTTAGATTGTTGGATTTTTAGATCTCAGGCATTCACGAACCCTCTTAACAAAGAGGTAATAATTTAAAAATACTTACCATACAATGCACTGCATTAAAACTTCTAATTTGCCGTAGTCGCGACACCGTTTTACAATTATAAACCAATAATTTATTTTTTAATTACTGATTATCAAACAACAACTACAAAATGAAAAATTACGCTTTATCTATACTGGCGCTTTTTAGCTCCCTGCTTTTTGTGCAATGTACTACCTCATCTTTAGTAGATGAAAGCAACGAAATAGTTACTAAAAACCCAAGTGCTGCCAGAATTGCTGCAGCTAATACAAACCCGTTTTTAAATTGTGGCTGTACAGAGAGTGCTACAAAAATTACTACCGGCGATGCTGCTACATGGGCTGCAAAGTTTGCCCCGCTTGTAAAATTTGACCGTGCTGCGCCAGATTATCCTACATCTGTAGAAGATATATGGGCAAGCACTAACCCTGCAAGTATAACATGTAACGGCCAGCTCGCACTTACTAACAGTACTGCACCTACAAGCCTTAACTTCCCTACGTACTATGATGTACAACAGCACCCTACTGATAGCGATAAGGTATTTATAGACTACTGGTTTACCTACAAAAAACAGGAACCATGTTCTGTAGGGCAGGGAGGCCACGATTATGACTGGGAACACGTTGTTATACAGTTTAAAAAATCAACACAGCGCATTGTTACGGTTACTTACTATCAGCATGGTGGCTGGTATACTAAAGACTGGAGAAACGTTGCCGCCGGGACAAGGCTTGTGGCTTATGTGGGTAAATATGCACATGGCATGTACAACAACAGCAACACTATTAGTTTTATAGGCTATGCCTGTACTTATTTTGGCGATTACCGCAATCCTGCAGATGCCAGCGATGAGGCCAGTACATGGAACAACCTTGTGCAAATGAGCTGCGCAAAATCAGAGTTTAACTTTAATGGTGGCTGGGGCACTACAGGTAAAGGCCCGTTACACCGCGACCGCCAGTACTGGAACTTTGCTGCCTGCAATGGAAGTGATACTTTTGGCACAAATGGCTGCAGCGGATCTGACTTTGCAGTAGGCACAATAATAGGAAGTATTAATTAATTGTTTTATTCAGAATTTAATTGGGCTGAGGCTGTCATTTACATGGCAGCCTCTTCTTTTTTTATGCCCCCGGAGAATAAACAGGATTAGCAACTTAACTTTTAAGAAACACTTATTCCGGTTGTTAGCATAAAAAAGTAAACCCTGCCTAATTCAGGCAGGGTTTACTTTTATTTTGAATGTAAAATCTAATTATCTAAGATTCTATAAATCCGGCTTTCGCCTGTTTTGTTTTTTGTCTGACAGGCGGCGTTTGCCTTCTATTCTCTTTTTTATGACCGACCTCGGTATTTTAGTAGGCTTCCTTATTTTATCCACTTTAAGGGCAGCATCCATGACCAGGAAAAAACGCTTTATTACAATATCTTTATTGCGCAGCTGGCTGCGGTCTTCGTCGCACTGCAGTATAAGTACACCTTCATCTGTAAGGCGGCTGGCAAGGCGGGTTTGCACAAGCAGCTTCTCTTCATCGCTTAACGATTGCGATACCGGTACATTAAACCCAAGAACGACTTTACTTGATACCTTGTTTACATTTTGTCCACCGGCACCACTACTGCGCACAGCCTTAAAGGTAAGTTCTGTAATAATTTTTTCTCTGTCCACAATAAACAATTACGGTTTTTGGTGTGCCGGCTTTAGCAGGTCGTTTACCGTTTTAACCGGGTTAAAGGTTTTAAGCGGCACCTCTACAAAAACGGTTATCCATCCGGCCATAGCACCGTTCCAAAGGCCCGGCAATTCATACGATTTTACATCTTTGCCCATCCTGTTTTTATAAACAATAAAACCGGTATTAGGATCTACAAACTGCGTAAGGTCAAATTTATTACCTTTATAATCTTTAAGCCCGCATACAAGGTCTACCGGATTAAAGTGCGTAGACTGAGAGAATATATGGCTTTGTATTTTATTATCAAGATCTATTTGTGAGCTTTCTACAATTTGTAAAGAAACCCTGCCTCTTTTTCCTTTTACCCAGAACGGCCCACCACCGGGTTCACCTTCGTTTTTAACCATTCCGCAAATACGGATAGGCCTGTTTAAGCACTCCTTAACATACTGAAATTTATTCTCTAAAGTAAATTTATCAAAATCGGGAGATATGTCCTGCGATAGCTGTATTGCAGCAAAATCTACAATTTCGTCAAGCTCCTGTTCATCTACCTCATGGTTCTCTATATGCTCCAGGTAATGGTTTACTTTTTCCTGAAGTTTTATCAGCATGCCACCCAGCGCTTTTTTATAAGTAGCTATAGTTTCCATCTTGGTATGCCTCACGTTATCTATATTCTTTACAAATACAATATCGGCATCCAGGCGGTTAAGGTTTTCTATAAGCGCACCATGGCCTCCGGGCCTAAAAAGCAACGTGCCTTTTTCGTCCCTAAAAGGTTTATTGTCCATATCTACAGCAAGGGTATCTGTTTCCTGGTGCTGGTAGGTAAAGTTAAAGCTGATTTTTATGCCAGACTCTTCTTCTACCTTAGCCCTTACTTCGTTTATAGAATCAAGAAAGCCATTAAGATGATTTTCTGATATAGTAAAATGAATGTGCGTTTGCCCCTGAGAACCGGCATAAGCAACACTCTCTCTTAAATGTTCGTATATAGGAGTAGCACTAAATTCGTTATAGCAATGAAAAGGTATTATACCCTTTGGTTTATTGGCATAATCAAAAAATTGCTCGCTCATCATGGTTTTAATAAAACTATAACTACGGGCATCTTCCCTTACATTCTCATCATCCCCGGCAGGATACACAATGTGTTTTTCGGCTTCGGCTGCAATTTCGGCATAAAAAGGAAATTTTTCCAACCCTAATAAAAACACCTCAAGCGAATTGTCTTTTTTACGGTTTATGTAGCCATTTATAGTTTCTTTTTCCGGATTGTAATTAGAGATAAAATCGTGTAAAAACTTAAACATACGGGTAGCCGCGCCAGATGCAGGTACAAACTTTTTAAGTTTATAGCTTTCCTTTTTACTGTCAAAATACAAGGCAGACTCTGCCGCTTCTTCCTTGCTTAACCCCACAACCCCGTCTGTAAGTACAGCAGGACGCTCTAAGTTAATTTTTGCAATACCGTTCCTAAATATATCGAGCTGTTTTTCTATTTTGTCTAAATGAATGTTGCGGTTGTATACCTGCACAAAATCTGTTACAGAAAGGCCAAGCGACAACGCTTTTTCTAACTGGCTTACTAAGCAGGATACTTTGCCAAAAACATTATCTACACCTTCGATAACTCTTAGCCGTGTATTATTTTGCCTTCTTAGCATCTCGGCTAATTCGTTTGCTTTCTTTTTTTCTTCGGGAGCTATAACAATGGCAAGATCAGACGATTTTGGCGTATTAACCGTATCAATATCTTTGGCCTTAAAAAAAAGTTGCTGGTTATTTTTCTCTGCAGCAAATGGCTCCAGGCTTAATAAAGCAGCTGTGGCTTTACTATCCTTTTCGGCATAAATTGTAATTGTTATAGTATTGATTTTTTGACGTGTAAAGTTCTCTTCCATGCTACATAGCCATAAATGGCAATTATTGTTAAAAATAAATTTAAAATACTGGTAAGCGTGTAACCTTTAAGGTAAAAAAGCGGTATGGCAATTATATCTCCTGCTATTAAAAACAGCCAGTTTTCAAGTTTTCTTTTTGCAAGCAGCCATGTTCCCACAAACAATAGCCCCGTCATAAATATGTCGGCATATGCCCACCATTTATCAAACCTGTTTAACCAGATATAAATACCTGACACAAATATAATAGAAAAAAGAAAAATAAGCACACAGACCAAAGAATCGTTGTATGAAATTATTGTTATTTTTAGAGAATCATTATCATTTCCATACCGTTTACCCCACAATATCCATCCATACACACTCATATAAAAGTAGTATAAATTAATAAGAAGGTCGCCATACAACTCCCAGTCGCATAATAAGTAAATGTATATTATTGTGCTTGCTAACCCTGTAGGATACAATAATATACTATTGTTTTTAGAATAAATTACACTGGCAATACCTAATATAACCGCAATAAATTCGAGCCAGATTTGCAGTGTGGTGTAACCTGCATACTGACTAAAAAGCATTTCATAAACGTTCTGCATAATGTTACTACATTTTTTTAGCTGCCCAGGCAGTAAACAAGGGTAAAACCTTCTATTTCTTCAAAAAAGAAAGGGTATTGGGCATCTATTTCTTCAAATTTTACAATGGCATTACCGGTAGCTTCTTCCATTTTAAAAGGAAGCACCTCTATATTTTGCTTAAAGCTTAACCCACTGCGCGATATCATTTTGTATATAGCCTCCTTAACGCCCCATATAACTATAAGGTTTTGCATGTAGGTTTCTAAGTGCGTAGGGTCCAGGTAAGCAAATTCCGGTAGTAAAAACTTTTCGGCAATGGTAATAACCTTTTCACGTTGCATTTCCATATCAATCCCTACGCTCTGGCTGCTTACAATAATGGCCGAAAAGGCATAAGAATGTGTTATAGATATATTATTACCATCTGTAAGGTGTGGCTTGCCATCGGCACTATAATAAAGGTCAAAATCAGTATAGCCTATTTCTTGCATGAGCATACGCACGCCTAAAAATGCCTTGCGGTGCAACTCTGATTTCATTTTATCCATTTTATTAACACACGCATCCTTAAGCGTTACCGCGGCAGATAATTCTTCCATGCTCTCTGTGTTTTTCCACACAAGGAGCCGGGTATTGGCATTAATAGTAACAGATTTGTATAAAGGCATTTATTAGGTTTAAATAGGGTATGATTAAAACCAATTCATTAAATTTGCAGAAACTTTTGCTAATACAAATATACAATATTCATGAGTACTACAACAACGCCATTTGTGGCTTATAAGGTAAAGGATATTTCGCTTGCGGAATGGGGTAGAAAAGAAATAGAACTTGCAGAGGCAGAAATGCCGGGACTTATGGCACTTCGCGCAGAGTTTGGTGCACAACAACCACTTAAGGGTGCGCGTATTGCAGGCTGCCTGCACATGACCATACAAACTGCCGTACTTATAGAAACCCTTGTTGCACTTGGTGCAGATGTTACATGGAGCTCATGTAATATTTTCTCTACACAAGACCACGCTGCTGCTGCTATTGCTGCTGCAGGCATACAGGTTTATGCATGGAAAGGCCTTAACGAGGAGGATTTTGACTGGTGTATAGAGCAAACTTTATTTTTTGGCGAAGACCGCCAGCCGCTTAACATGATCCTTGACGATGGTGGCGACCTTACCAATATGGTATTTGACCGTTTCCCGGAGCTTGTTGCAGATATTAAAGGCTTAAGCGAAGAAACTACTACAGGCGTACACCGCTTATACGAAAGAATGAAAAACGGTACATTGTTTGTTCCTGCTATTAACGTGAACGACAGTGTTACCAAATCTAAATTTGATAACAAATACGGTTGTAAAGAAAGTGCTGTAGATGCAGTGCGCCGTGCTACCGACCTTATGCTTGCCGGTAAACGCGTTATTGTATGCGGTTATGGCGATGTGGGTAAAGGTACTGCTGCTTCTTTTCGTGGTGCAGGATCTATTGTAACTGTTACAGAAATTGACCCTATTTGTGCACTACAGGCTGCTATGGACGGTTATGAAGTAAAAAGGCTTGATACTGTTATTGCTACTGCCGATATTATTATTACCACTACCGGCAATAAAGACATTGTGGTAGGAAGCCATTTTGAGAAAATGAAAGACAAGACCGTTGTTTGTAACATAGGCCATTTTGATAACGAAATTGATATGGCATGGCTTAACAAAAACCATGGTGCAAGCAAAATAGAAATTAAACCTCAGGTTGATAAATATACTATTGCCGGTAAAGACATCCTTATCCTTGCCGAAGGCCGCCTTGTAAACCTTGGTTGCGCCACAGGCCACCCAAGTTTTGTAATGAGTAACTCATTTACTAACCAAACGCTTGCGCAATTAGAACTTTGGGCTAACAGCGCAAACTATGCTAATGAAGTATACATGCTGCCTAAACACCTTGACGAAAAAGTTGCTTCCCTGCACCTTGCTAAACTGGGTGTAGAGCTTGAAACACTTAACAACGAGCAGGCTGCTTACATAGGTGTTGCAGTAGAAGGACCTTACAAGCCGGAGTACTACCGTTACTAATCTATTTCAGAATTAAGATTTTAGATTTCAGACTGAGCTTTACTCATTGGTTATTTTTAAAATTTAATTTTGCAATTTAAATATATAGCCCCCGCATTTTGTGGGGGCTTTTTTTATGATATATCCCGGTTTACGATTTGGATTTTGTGTTTTGGATTTTTAAATTTGCTTTATGTATTTTTTGTCGCGCGAACTTTTCTTTCCACCCGTTAGTTATGCCTCACCCGAAGGTATCATAGCCATAGGCGGCGACCTCTCGCCCGAACGGCTGATGCTGGCTTACAGCAATGGCATTTTCCCTTGGTTTGAAGATGATGAACCCATACTCTGGTGGAGCCCTCCGGAACGTATGGTGCTCTTTTTTTGCGATCTTAAAGTATCTAAAAGTATGCGCAACATACTTAACCGCAATATGTTTACCGTTACTTTTAATACCGCTTTCAGGGAAGTTATAACCAACTGCCGCGATATAAAACGCGATGGCCAGCCCGGCACATGGATTACCGATGATATGACCGAAGCGTATTGCAGGCTGCATGAAATGGGTAAGGCAAAATCAATAGAGGTATGGCATGAAGGTAAACTTGTAGGCGGCTTGTATGGTGTAGACCTGGGCCATGTTTTTTGCGGCGAAAGTATGTTCTCCTTAATGCCTAATGCCAGCAAAGTGGCCTTTATAGCGCTTGCCAAAAAACTGGAACAGGAAAATTACAAAGTGCTCGACTGCCAGGTACACAACAACCATTTGGAAAGCCTTGGCGCACGCGAAATTTTAAGGGTAGATTTTTTGGCTTTGCTTAAGGGATGATTTATTTACAATTATTCAAAATTTTAAATTCTTCACATCTGTACTATACCTCCTGTTAGTATTAAATTAATGCTAACGACTACAGCACTCATGACTTGCGACTGTACCTTTAAGCATAACTTTTAGTTTTATTAAAAATGAATAAATTATATACTGCCAAAGCTACCGCTACCGGCGGAAGGAACGGCAACGTAAAAAGCTCTGACGGAATATTAGACCTTGAATTAAGGATTCCAAAAACTATGGGTGGTGCTAATGATGATTACACTAACCCGGAACAATTATTTGCTGCAGGCTATGCCGCCTGTTTTAACAGCGCATTAAACCTGATAGCTAAAGCCAATAATGCTGCCGCAGGAACCGCAACCGTTACTGCCGAAGTGAGCATTGGTAAAAACGATAAAGGCGGCTACGGATTAGGCGTGGTATTAAACATTAATATAGCCGGAGTAGAGCTTGCCGTTGCGCAGGATCTTGCTGCAAAAGCCCATGAAATATGCCCCTACTCTAACGCTATACGTGGCAATGTAGAGGTAAAGCTTGTGGTTACTAACGAGGTTTAGCCTATAAATATAAAAGCCATCGTACTCTGATGGCTTTTATATATACAACGAAGTTGTGCCTTATACTTAGCTATTCGTAAAATTCTTTTAATGTAAAATTCTCTTTTGCTTTTGCCTTATTCAATTGTTCCAACAAATAATACCTGTGAAAATAACCAGTTAGCACTATAATCTTTTTGCCGGGATTATTGCGCACTACAGTTACTATATTCTTCGCCATGGTTTGGTTTCGCAAGTCCCAAAAATCGCAAAAACGATTATAGCCTTCGGTATAGCTTACACTCTCATTAGTTGTTGTGGTCACAAATCGATTTGCAAATTCTTTGCGCTCATTTATTACCTGCCTTATTTTATAATGCTGATAATACTGCCTCAGTTTTGAGATGCTATCGGTATGTTTGTTATTAAACTCCTTTGCACTTTTGTATCCAAAAGAATTAAGCTGTTCTGTCAGCCTTTTGTATTCGGCAACAACAACCGCCTGCTTTTTAGTCAAACTTCCTGCGCTATATAGACTGTCGAGCAAATCCATTGTAGGATTTTCAGATTGTTTTATCCCTTTTGCACGACGGTATTCGTTCCTGCCTTCAAACTCAAAAGGGCGCAGCATTACAGCAGGATGTTTAGCCATATACTTTTCAGATGCATTTTGCTCATTTTCTTTAGAGGGCTCTTTAAACTTAAAATCAGTAGTAAAGTAAGAGCTATCTATTTCATGTAAAATAATGTCTGGCTTTATTCGTTCCGTGATTTTAAAGAGGCTGTCGGCATTATAGCTTGGCATAGGTTTATGCACATTACCTATTACAATAACCTCACTTTTTTGTGCAAAGCATGTACTGGTAAACACAATAAACATAAATAGGAATATCTTTTTCATGGCTGGTAGTTTTGGTCGCTTAAAGCCGTAAAAATACCATTTTGAAAGTACAGCGCAAACTAATTAATTTACAAACTGCTTCCTAAACTCGTTGGGGCTAAAACCGGTTTCTTTTTTAAAGAGCCGTGAAAAATAAGGCGGATTTTCGAACCCTAATACATAAGCCGTTTCCGATACTGTATTTTGAGATGCCTGCAGCAGGTTCTTGGCTTCGGCAATAAGAAAAATATGGATAAGCTCTAACGCTGTCTTGCCGGTTTCCTGTCGCAACAGGTCGCTTAAATAGCGTGGCGATGTATTAAGCTGCTCGGCCATTTGCTTTACGTTAGGCATCCCGTTAAGTTTTAGCAGGCCACCATCATAATATGACCCTAATAATGCGTTAAACTTAGATACCGTTTTACCCGAAAGCTCTGTGCGGTTTATAAACTGGCGTTTGTAATAACGCTGCGAGTAATTAAGTATAGAATCTATATGGGTAAGTATAATATCGCGGCTGTACTCGTCCTGGTTATTGTAATACTCCTGGCTTATTTTATGGTACAGTTCCCATATTAGTTCTTCCTCCCTTGTAGAAAGGTGCAGCGCCTCATTTGCCTCATAATCAAAATAACCATACTTCTTAATTTCCTGGTGCAACGGGTGCCCGTTTAAATAATCTTCATGTATAAAAAGTATAAAGCCTTTTTCCTCCAGCTCTACATCTTTAATCTCTATTATCTGGCGCGGTTTTATAAACATCATAGAGCCGTTATCATGGTCATAACGGGTACGCCCATACATAACCAGGCCGGCCTGCATTTTTTTAAAGCCTATCATGTAAAAATCTCCCGTAAAAGCACTTTGGGTTATCGAGCAGGGATCTATGCCTTCGCACAAAACCAATCCTAACAGCGGATTTTCAGGCGGCGGAAATCCCGTAGCACGATTAAGGTCACTAATAGTTTTATAATGTTTCATAAGCTAAAAATTAATAACACCTGCCCCTAAAATAAGTTGCAGGTGTAAAGATATAAAAAATACCGATTGGTTTATATTCCGTGTGCAGCAACCGCAACCTCATCCCATTCTTCCCAGCTCGCAATGCGTTCCTGGTACACATTTTTAGCCCAGGGAAGCGCGTGTTTACCAAGGAACAAACGAAGCGGAGGATTCTCGGCATCCACTAATTTTAGTACTGCTTCGGTTGTAGCTTCCGGATCTCCAAAAACGCCTTCCTGGCTGTTCGCTTCGTTAAAAGCATTTCTTACATCCTGATAAACTTCTAGAGGCTGTGTTTGAGCCGCACTTGCCCCGGCCCAGTCGGTTGCAAAACCATTAGGTTCTATAAGCGAAATGTTTATCCCGAACTGTTTAACCTCCTGCGCAAGGGTTTCGCTAAGGCCCTCTACAGCAAATTTAGAGGCGTTGTACAAGCCAAGCAATGGTAATGTAGCAATACCCAAAATACTCGAAACCTGTATAATATGGCCATGTTTCTGTTCCCTGAAAATAGGCAGTGCAGCCTGTGTAATCCATAGCAGGCCAAACACGTTTGTTTCTATCTGGTTACGGGCTTCTTCCTCTGTAGTTTCTTCAATGGTACCAAACAAACCATAACCGGCATTATTAATAACCACATCAAGGCTTCCAAAATGTTCTTTTGCTTTATTGATGGCAGCAAAGCTATCGGCGCGGCTGTTAACATCCAGCTTAATAGGTAAAATTGCATCGCCGTAAGTGGCTACAAGATCATTAAGCGTTTCTGTATTACGGGCAGTAGCTGCCACTTTATCGCCACGTTTTAAAAATGCTTCGGCCCAAAGTTTCCCAAATCCGCGGGAAGCTCCTGTTATAAAAATTGTTTTAGACATTGTTATGTATCTTTTAGATTATGATACAAAGTTATATGGCAACCCCATCCCCCGACTTATACAAACGAGCGGAAAGCCGATACAAATTACCGTTGTCATCAGTCAATAGCTATTTACCCAAAATTAAAACACCCGCACTTTTGTAGCGCAGGTGTATAGTAGGTGCATATAAATGCCGGTATTTAAAACAACTGTACTTTAAAGCCTAACGATAAAACCAGATAATCTTTAGGCTTAAGGTAGGCGTTATTAACAGCACTTAAAAGGTACAGGTCGTTGGTGCTTACTTCATAAAAGAAAGTTGCCGATTTTATTATATCACGATTTTCTTTAAATTTATAAGTTATACGCTGACCCACAAATACATTAATCCTTATTTTAGACGAAAACGCATAATAGCTGTTTGGATATTTTTCCAACTCTTTGACCCAAAAGTCACGACCCCATATAGTGTTTAAGTATAATCCGGTAGTTAGTGGCTCTATCACAAATTTTGAACCTGCATCAAGCTTCCACGGTATATAGTTTTGCTTTAAGGTAAAAGTAATCTTGTTTTTAGAAGTAGAATAATGCGGCAGAAAGCCAATAAAAAGATCAGTCTCCCAGTGCTTTTCTTTACCATAATCCCAGCCACCGCCTAAAGACAGAAAACCCATAGACCCGGCATACTGTAGTTTTGCATACTCCGGCAAGAGTATTGCCCAACCGGCGCGGTAATTTTTTTCACCATTGGGTTTTATAGTATCTGTAATAATCAGCACAGTGTCTTTAACCACTTTTTGTGCGTGTACTGTAGTGTTATTTACTAAAAAAACAAAAACAGCTAAAAGGGTTATTTTTGTTTTAAAAGTAAACAACTTCATAAGTATATTGATTATCCGGGGTTATGGTATAAACTAAATAAGATCTCTTATCGATACTGGCAGAACCGTAGTACATAATGCCATCGTTAAAAAGGTCGTTGGCCTGCAGGTGGTGGTCATGCCCGTTAATACAAAATTGCAAATCAGGAAAGCCCTTAATAATGTTCTGGAACACCCTTGCCACATTATTATCAAACTGCTCAGAGTATGGGCGGGCATGCATGGCAACAACTGTTTTATCCTGTTCGGGCTGTTGTTTATCTATCTCATTCTGAATAAACTCAAAATCAGGTACGGGACGCGAGTAGTCAAACTCAAGAGCATTAGTATTAAGGCATATAAAGTTTACATTACCTGCCTTGAAAGAGAAATTTTCGGGACCAAAAATAGTCCGGAAAATATCTTCTCCATTAGCAAGGCAGTCATGGTTGCCCAGTAAGCCCACGTAAGGCACATTAAGACCGTTCATAATATCACGCATCCACATAAATTCTTCTGTAGCACCAAAATCGGTAAAGTCGCCATCATGAATCACAAAGTCAATATCATTGCGTTTATTAAGTGCCTTAACAAATTCTTCGGTTTCGTCATACCAGCGTTGGGTATCGCCCATAGAAACAAACTTTAATGAGGTCTTGCCGGCACAGGCAGCTTCTATACGGGCAATATTTTTGGCATTAATGCCCTTGTCTCCTGTAATTTGCCCATCATAAGGATGGTAATCAAACATATCGCAGCCTGCAAAGAGAAACAGCAGCGCGAAACACAATAGTAGTTTTCTCATTATGAAATAAATAGTAAGTATAATCTTAAGCAAATCTTAAGAATTGCAAAGATACTGCTACAATTTATTTTACTATGAGTGCATAGCGTTAAAGAAAGCACAAACCACTATAAGAGGGTATAGTGAGTATAAAAGCGAAATAAAGAGTTTGCTTGTTCCAGCATGGAATTAATGAACATACTTTGAATACTGTTGTAGTGAAGAGTTATGCTGGTGAGAGCCTCAGGCTCGTATCTATTATTACTTGTATGGCACGAGCCAAGAGGCTCGTGCCAGCGGCGGGAAACCTTTAGCGATATACGATTGTCATCTAATAAACTAATGAGTTACACTTGCAATAACAGAGCAAAAATACAGCAATAATATCTGCAAATAACTGTAACACAACTGTACACAAAAAAACCGCCCACATCAGCGATGGGGCGGTTTCTGTTATTCTGCGATAGCGTTTCCTTTGCTATCAAAAAAGTGGTATTCTAAATACGTGTAAGCGTCACGTGGTATAACGGTTACCCATTTTTTATGCTCTAAATACCATTTAGTGCGTATAGACGGGAACCCTTTAGTTAGGTATGCGGCCACAAAAGGGTGTGCACTTAACACAACTTTTTTATGGCTCTTTAATATTCTTTCAAGGTCGGCCGCTATTCGGTCAATTACTAAAATTGGGGCTTCAATTTCCGAATGTTCATTATTCGGGTCTTCTTCCCTTGTTTTAATGTTTACCTCAGGCCGTACCCTTTGCCGTGTAATTTGTACTAAGCCAAATTTACTCGGGGGCAGGATCTTGTGTTTTGCTTTATCGTCGCTCATTTCTTCCCTCAGGAAATCAAAAAGCTTCTTACGGTTGTCGGGGTTAGACATGTCTATAAAATCGACAACAATAATTCCTCCCATATCCCTTAAACGTAGCTGGCGCGCAATCTCTGCGGCAGCAATAAGGTTTACCTCCAGTGCGGTATCTTCCTGGCTAAGGGCCTTGTTAGAGCGGTTACCACTGTTTACGTCTATAACGTGCAGGGCTTCTGTATGCTCTATAATTAAGTAGGCACCTTTGCTCATAGATACCGTTTTGCCAAAAGAGGTTTTAATCTGCCTTTCTATATTGTATTTTTCGAATAAGGGCAGTTCTTTACTTTGGTAGTTTTTCACGATATTCGCTTTATGGGGAGCTATCTCCTGCAGATAGTCCTTGGTTTGGTAGTACAGGTCCTCATCATCTACGTAGATACCCGTAAAGGTATCGTTAAATACGTCGCGCAGTATAGAGGAAGCCTTATTAACTTCGCCCAATACTTTGCTGGGATGGTGGGCACTGGGTATGCGTTTGCACATTGCTGTCCATTTGTCCAGCAGGTTTTGCAGGTCGCGGTCCAGTTCTGCTACTTTTTTTCCTTCGGCTACTGTTCTCACAATAACGCCAAAACCTTTTGGCCTGATAGATTGCACCAGGCGTTTTAGGCGGTCTTTTTCTTCTTTCGACTCTATTTTTTGCGAAATAGATATCCTGTCGGAAAAAGGCACCAGCACCACATAACGTCCTGCCAGCGAAAGCTCTGAGCTTATGCGCGGGCCCTTGGTACTTATGGGCTCTTTTACCACCTGAACGAGTATAGACTGGTTAGAACTTAGCACATCGGCTATGGCACCATCTTTATCTATCTCTTTTTCAAACGGAAAGGTTTTTAAGGAGTAATCTTTTAATTTACCTGCGCTTACAAGTTTCATGAATTTTAACAAGGTAGGAAGATTAGGGCCCAGATCGTGATAGTGCAAAAATGCATCTTTCTCGAAGCCCACATTTACAAAGGCGGCGTTAAGGCCGGCCACAGGTTTCCGAATTTTGGCAATATAAATATCGCCCACGCTAAACTTGCCAGTATCTTCCTTTTCCTTATGTAATTCTATTAGTTTTCCATCTTTTAATAAGGCAAAATCTACGGCGTCAGAACCAGACCTGATAATCAATTCTTTGTTCACACTGTACATTTTTATCCGCTTTTATGGTTGCTGGTTGTCAGGTATTGGTTGCTGGCAGCTTCGCAGCTTCATCCATCAACTATAAACTAATAACCATCAACCAAAATGCAGATGGATTAAATAATAATTTACAGGTAGTTTTTTTGTACCCGAAGGTTATTTAAGTATTCAGTTGCAGTTTTTAGTATTCAGTTAATTTCGAAAACACTATGCAGCATTTTTAAACAATCTGAAATCTAAAATCTGAAATCTAAAATATTTCACAACCGATTTCAATGAACTTTTCACATTAAAAAGAAAAAAGTAGTTTGCACTACTTTTTCTTTTTGTGACGGTTAGCTCTTGCACGTTTTTTACGTTTGTGCGTTGCTACCTTATGTCTTTTTCTTTTTTTACCACTTGGCATAATTAGATAAGGGATTGGTGGTTAATAATTAGTTCTCTTTTACTTCAGTGTTGGTTTTTACACCGTCTACAAATATTTTTGCAGGCTTAAATGCCGGAATATTATGAGCAGGTATTTTGATGGTAGTATTTTTAGAAATATTCCTTCCTGTCTTTTCAGCACGCGTTTTGATGATAAAACTTCCGAAACCTCTTAGGTATACGTTATCTCCGGTTTCTAATGATGTCTTCACTTCTTCCATGAAAGACTCAACTGTTGCCTGTACATCTCCTTTTTCAAGACCAAGTTTCTCCGAAATTTTCGCTACGATGTCTGCTTTCGTCATTTTCTTATTAAATTAATGATTGTGTATTTTTTTTTGAGTGTGCAAATATAAGAATTAAAAAAACAATAATTCAAGGTAATCTATTAAAATTTAATAACATAAACTTTTACTTTTGCAAACCACCGCATAACAATGATATTTTCTAAGTCTTTAATTCAATGGTATTTGCAGCACAAACGTGATTTACCATGGCGCAAAACCCCGCAACCCTACCCCGTTTGGCTGTCAGAAATAATGCTGCAGCAAACCCGTGTGGCACAGGGATTACCCTACTTTTTACGTTTTATACAAGCTTTCCCTACCGTGCACGATATGGCCGCCGCGCCAGAGGAACAGGTGCTTAAATTATGGCAGGGCCTGGGCTATTACAGTCGCGCCCGCAACCTGCATGCCACAGCAAAACAGGTAGCTTATGAGTTAAACGGCAGCTTCCCGCCCAACTATGCCAGCTTGCTAAAACTTAAAGGAGTAGGCGATTACACTGCCGCTGCCATTGCCTCTATAAGTTATGGCGAAGCCGTGCCCGTGGTAGATGGCAATGTGTACCGGGTACTGGCGCGTTATTTTGGCATAGATACAGATATTTCTCACAGTAGCGCAAAAAAACAATTTACAGAACTTGCCGCATCGTTATTACCTAAAGATAACGCATCTGCCTTTAACCAGGCCATGATGGAATTTGGTGCCCTGCAATGTGTGCCTAAAAATCCTGACTGTGGTGTTTGCATTTTTAATAAGGAGTGCGTGGCTTTTTTAACCGGCCGTGTAAACCAGTTGCCCGTTAAGCTTAAAAAGACTAAAGTAACCAACCGTTATTTTAACTATATCGTTATTAAGGATGGTGCCGGCAAAACTATTGTAAACCGCCGCAGCGACAAAGGTATATGGTTTGGACTATACGAATTTCCGCTTCTGGAAACTGATGTATTGACCCACGAGGCCGCTACCATACGACTTATAGAGAACTTTGAAAGGCTTGGCTTCGTGCCAAAAAGCATACAGTTACTGCACCCCGATGTTATTATACACAAGCTGTCGCACCAAAAACTGCACATACGTTTTTGGGAAGCGGGCACTGATTTACTCCTGCCCGAAGCTATTGATAATGAGCAGGTAAAATTATTGCCTTACCCCATAGTAATTCATAATTTTATGGAGAAGCATTGGGAATGATGATTAATTTTACTAAATTTGATAGAACACTAAAAACAAAGCCATGAACGGGACCTTAAATAAAGTGATGCTCATTGGGCATCTGGGCGATGATGTAAAGATCCATTATTTTGAGGGAGGCAACTGCATAGGGCGGTTTCCGCTGGCTACTAATGAGGTGTATATTAACAAGCAAACTAACGAGAAAATAACCAGCACAGAGTGGCATAATCTTGTAGTGCGCAACAAAGCTGCTGAGATTTGCGAAAAATACCTTACTAAAGGTGATAAGATATATATAGAGGGCCGCATAAAATCGCGCCAGTGGCAGGGCGAAGATGGCCAGACTAAGTATACTACAGAGATACAGGTTACAGAGTTTACCTTTCTTACTGTAAAAAAAGAAGTAGACAGCCACAAGCAGCCTTTTGCCCAGACTATGGGCGAACCTGCAAAAACTAATTATGATATGCCAAGCATGCCGGTTAATGACGACCTGCCGTTTTAATACTTAACACACCACATTTTGGACCCTGGCCCCGCGAGTTACATTTCTATAGATTACAACCTTACAGCAGGTTTTGCAGGCATTATATTCCTGCTTTTATGTTCTGCATTTATATCGGGCACAGAGGTAGCCGTTTTTTCGCTTTCTCCCCAGGACCTTGATAACATAAATGCTAAAACCCCGCGCCAGGGCAGCCTTATTACCCATTTGCTGCAAAAGCCTAAAAAGCTGCTTGCCACGATTGTAATTACCAATACCTTTATTAATATAGCCATTATCATCTTTTTCTTTAAGATGAATGCTTTTTCTGCCATACACATTCCGTGGCTGCGGTTTGGTATCGAGGTAGCTGTTATAACTTTTCTTATACTGCTCTTTGGCGAAGTGATCCCTAAGGTATATGCAGGCCGTAACAACCGTAGTTTTTCGCGCGCCGTTGCATATCCCCTTTTTATATTAAATAAAGCACTTTCGCCGCTTAGTATCCCTATGCGCGAGGTTACACTGTGGCTCAACAAAAAATTCGGTTTAGAGAAGTCAGAACTGTCGGTAGACCGATTATCGCAGGCATTAGAACTTACCGATTATGGCGATGCTACTACCGAAGAGCAAAAATTGCTTGAAGGCATTGTAACCTTTGGCAATACAGAGGTACGACAGGTTATGAGCCCTCGTATCGATATTTTTGCATTAGACGTTACTGAACCTTTTTGCGATATACTGCCTAAAATTGTAAAAACAGGCTACTCCCGCATACCCGTATACCGGGACAACATAGACCAGATTGAGGGGGTTCTTTTTCTAAAAGACCTTATACCATATATAGATGCTGCCGAATTTGAATGGCAAAACATACTACGCCAACCCTTTTTTGTTCCCGAAAACAAAAAACTGGATGATTTACTAAAGGAGTTTCAGGAAAAGAAAAACCATCTTGCCGTTGTGGTAGACGAATATGGGGGTACATCGGGCATTATATCGCTTGAAGATATACTAGAAGAGATCGTGGGAGATATCAGCGACGAATTTGATGATGAAGACATTATATACTCTAAAATAGACGACAGCAATTACCTGTTTGACGGCAAGATAGGCCTTAAAGATTTTTACAGGATTACTGATATTAATGAAGAATCTTTTGAAGAAGCCAAAGGCGAAGCCGAAACCCTGGCAGGGCTGGTGCTGGAATTAACAGGCAATTTTCCTAAGAAAGGACAAAAAATTAGCTTTAATGGCAATATCTTTACGGTCGAATCTGTTGATAAGAGAAGGATTAAACAAATTAAGGTTACGCTGGTATGAAAATGATATATAAATTATGGTGTTTGGTACTACTTGTTGCAATAAGCACCCTTAATACAAGCTGCAAGGAAGAAACCTTGCCTAAGCCCAAAGCCTTTTTAAGGCTGGATTATACCATGGGCAATTATATACCTTATAACAGCGATTGTCCGTATACTTTTACGTATAACGAACTTGCAAAAATTAAAAGTAAAGGCTCGTGTAATTTTACCATAGAGTACCCTAAAATGAAGGCTACCATTTACCTTACTTATAAGCCGGTAAACAATGATATTGAAAAACTTTTGCACGATGCCGAAGAACTTACTTACAAACATGTAATTAAGGCCGACAACATAAATGCCCAGCCGTTTATAAACGCCAACAACAAAGTGTACGGCATGTTCTCGCAGGTAGGTGGCAATGCCGCTACTAATGCCCAGTTTTATGTAACCGACAGTACTAAACATTTCCTTACCGGCTCTATGTACTTTTATGCAAAGCCTAATTACGACTCTGTAATGCCGGCCGCTGCCTACATTAAAGAAGATATGAAAAATTTAATGGAAACCATTATCTGGAAGTAATTTTAATTACAAATTAATAATTGTGAATTACGAATGGTTATACTGTATACCATTTTGAGCGAAGTGCAATGGACTATAAGAATCTCAAAATTTTAAGATCGCTTCGTGCCTCGCGATGACAGCACGTAAAGAAATCATCGCTAATCTGCGATTGCAAAGCATCCATGTATCAGCCAATTCCTTTTACGATAATTTGTTACTAAAAACCACAAAAAAAGCAGCCCTAAAGCTGCTTCAAATATATAGTATAGCGTAAAAGATTACAAACTTCCGCCTTTAGCTTCATGGCACGATGCTTTTTTAGCATCAGCACCTTTAGCACAGCATCCGCCTTTTTTAGCATCGGCAGATGAACAGGCTTTAGCATCTTTTTTATCATTTTTAGCTGTTGTAGTTTTAGCTTCTTTTTTCTTTTTCTTTTTATCCTTATCATGACCCGCAGCATCAAAGAATGCTTTATCACCAGATGATTTTACATCAGATACTTTATAAGCACCATCGGCAATTTTCTCAACCGTTTCTACAAAGCTTTGAGTAGTTTGCTTAGCCGGGTCGAAAGATATCGTAGCCGTTTTACTGTCAAAATCAACCTTAGCCTTCTCTACACCATCCATTTTAGATAGTTTTTGTTCAATGGTAGCGGCGCAACCCATTGGGCAGGTCATACCATCAATTTTAAAACTGGCAGTCTCCAGGTTAGCAGCTGTATGTTTATTTTGTGAACTATCTGTAACAACATCCTTAGCAGGAGTTTCTAAGTTACCATCTTTAGATGTGTCTTTACAGCTTGCAAAAAGTAACGCCGCAATGGCTATAAGGGAAAGTTTTTTAGCAAAATTCATAAGTAGCTTTTTGTATTAGTTTAATATCTGCAATATAACAGATTACAAATTTATGCAAAAACACTTTTGTTAGTAGTGGATTGCACGTTAAAATTTATTATTTGTAAAGTGCCGCAACTTGCCACGCAGCACCTCTATTGCAAGGCATCGTTTATAATCACCCCACCCTCTTTACCACGTAGGTAACAATAGCCCAGATAATAAGCTGGTTATCTTCGGTTACTTTTATGGGTTGGTAGGCGGTGTTCTCGGGCATTAGGTACAGGCAGTCAACCTCCAGTTTAAGCCGTTTTACGGTAAACTCGCCATCTATAAGGCAAATGGCAATGCGCCCGTCGGCAGGCTCTATGCTACGGTCTATAACCAGTAGGTCGCCATCATCTATACCAGCATTTGTCATAGAAGATCCTGCTACCTTTATATAAAAAGTACTTAAGGCATTTCGGGTAAGGTGCTGGTTAATGTCGAGTTTATATTCCATAAAATCGAGCGCGGGCGACGGGAACCCCGCCGACACATTATGGCTTATAAGCGGTAATGCAGTATCGGCTCCCTGATCGGGAATGTAAAAAGTCAGCGATGGATTTTTGTTTTTATCTACTGGCATTGCACCACAAGTATATCGTTAATATTGGTAGTGTAGCGCGGCGACATCATGTTTTGCTGCATATCCCATGTTTTTTTTGCCTGTGCCCCAAGCCTCACAACGCGGCCTCCCATTTTGCTGTTCACTTTATCCATAGCCTGCATGAGTGCCATGTGGCGCGGGTCTTCTTCGGTAAACATATTAAACTGCTTAGTTGTATCGGGCACGAGCTCGCACACAATAACGCCTGCTTTTTTAAACTTAACGGTATCGGTACTTTCAAGCATCTCTTTGAGTAACTGTATGGCAGCGCCGCTTATGGTAAGTGCAGAGTTAGTAGCAAATGGCAATGTTACAGCCCTGCTGTAATGGTATTTTGTGTTTTCTATTTTGTGCTTATCGGCCACGAGCATAACAATAATGGTATGGCACATAGAATGCTGTTTTCTAAGCTTCTCGGCAGTAACGGTAGCAAAAGTACTTACGCGTTCCCGGATAAGGTCGTAATCTGTCAATTGTTTTGGGAAACTGCGGGTAGTGGCAATGCTTTTCTTCTTTTCGGGCACGGTGCCATCGCCAATGGCTGGAGTACCTTCCAGTTCCATTTTAATACGCATGCCCACTACACCCATCTCGCTTTTTATCCACGATTCTAAATGCGGCAGGGTAAAATCAAAAGCAGTATGTACATTTTTAGCTTTCAGTTTTCTAACTGTACGGTAACCTATACCCCAAACATCTTCTATCTTAAGCCATTTAAGTGCTTTTATTCGCTTCTCTTCGGTATCTATAACATATACACCCTGGGTACGCTCCTGGAATTTTTTCGCAATGCGGTTAGCCGCTTTAGACAGTGTTTTAGTAGGCGCTACACCTACACATATAGGCAGGCTGAGCCACTTTAAAACACGGTTGCGCATCTCTAAACCTTTTGCATGAAAATCAGGCACATCCACACCGTTAAAATCAAGAAAAGCTTCATCTATACTGTATACCTCTACATTAGGAGTATACAGTTGCATAATGCCCATAACACGCTCGCTTAGGTCGCCATACAAAGAATAGTTAGACGAGAAAACACCCACCCCATTGGCTTTAAGCATGTCCCGTATTTTAAATTCAGGTTCGGCCATACGTATACCTAAGTCTTTAGCCTCTTCACTGCGCGATATTATACAGCCGTCGTTATTAGACAGCACCACAACAGGCTTTCCCTGCCATTTAGGCTGGAAAACCCTCTCGCAGGAGGCATAAAAGTTATTGCAGTCAATCAGGGCATACATACTGCAAAGTTAGCAGATTTAAGGTTACAGAATATTCAATTATTAAATGTAAACTGTATTTTAACCAAATAAAAATGCCCTCTCTAAATTACTTGAAAGGGCATGCTTGTTAAATATATTTTACTGCATTTTATTTAAAAATGCTTTTTTGTATACGCGTCAGTACATCCGGTGTAGCACCCACATAAGATGCTACCATGTCGTGAGGTATGCGGTGCGCTACAGCCGAATATTTATCGAGAAACCTTAGATATTTTTCCTTTTCGTTCATGCTGATGTTTTCATTAATAAGCCTCTGCGTTATCTCGATGTTCTTTCGGATCATACCACTCATCATAGCATTAAAAGTGTCCACTTTTTTGCAAAGGTCATGAAAATCTGTCTGTTCTATTAGTATCATGTGGCTTTCTTCTATAGCTTCGGCGCTAAAAGGCATAGCACTTCCTGTTAAAAGGCTGGCCCGGTCGCCTACCCAGTAATCTGCAGGGGCAAAGTTAAGGGTACATTCATTACCATAATCATCTATGGTAAAAGAGCGCACAAGACCACTGCATACAAAGCCATTATAGGGCCACACGCTGCCTTCCTGCACTAATAATTCATCTTTTTGTATCTTAATAACATGGCTTACTGCTTTTATCTGGTTAAGCTCTGTAGCTGTTAAGTCGGCTTTATCCAGCAGGTAGCGGCTAAAATTTTCAAACATTGGTTTTAAGTGGAATATCTTTCAAATATATGTAAAATTTGAATACATAGGTTTTTCTCCACAATAAATCTTAATAAAATGTTAAAATTACAACAAATGCTTCTTTGAGAAACATTGCTTTAGAGATTATTCATAACTTTATAATATAACTTAAAATAAGAAAACATGTCTTTATTAGCAGGCAAAGTGGCAGTAGTTTCGGGTGCAGGATCCGGAATAGGCCGCGCAATAGCCGAAACATACGCGCTTGAGGGTGCTAAAGTAGTTGTAGCAGATGTTAGCACAGAACACGGTGAAGAAACCGTAAAAGCAATAATAGATGCCGGTGGCGATGCTTTTTTTGTAAAAGCAGACTCCTCTATAGCTACAGAAAACAAAAAACTTGTACAAGCTGTAGTGGCACAATATGGCAGGCTGGATATTGCCTGTAACAATGCCGGGATAGGCGGCCCTGCTGCCCCAACCGGCGAATATGACCCTGAAGCATGGGATAAAGTTATTGCCCTTAACCTTAGCGGTGTGTTTTATGCCTGCCGTTACCAGTTAGAGCAAATGGAGAAAAATGGCGGCGGTACTATTGTAAATATTGCCTCTATACATGGTACGGTTGCTGCCCCTAACAGTGTGGCGTACACTGCTTCAAAGCACGGTGTAGTGGGATTAACTAAAACTATTGCCGCCGAATATGGACAAAAGAACATTCGCTGTAATGCTGTAGGTCCCGGTTATATAGAAACGCCCCTTCTCACAGCACATGCTAATAAGGATATGCTACATGCACTGGAAGCTAAAGCACCCATGAACAGGCTGGGCACCCCGCAGGAAATTGCAGATTTGGTTACATTCCTTAGTTCAGATAAATCGTCGTTTACCACAGGCAGCTATATTATTGCCGACGGTGGTTATACTACTATTTAAATTAAACGTTTTTTATATTGTTGGGGGAAGGGGCTGTCTTTAGGGGCAGCCTTTTGTGTTTTTAGTATACAAAAAGTATTATATAATAACTCTTTGCCTTTCTTTCCAAAGCATATATACCATTCCCAATAAAACTATCCCGGCCGATATATACATTAACAGCGGTATACGGGCAATAATATCCTGGTAATACCAACCTGAAAATAATGCCCCCAGCCCTATGCCGGCCTCCAGGGCAATATACATTGTGGCTACGGCCTTGCCACGATGGTCGGCCAGGCTCAGGTCTATAGTCCAGGCATTTAGTGCCGGGGAGAGTATACCCGCTGCAATACCATATACTATTGCAGCAATTAAGAGCCCGGTCATATTTTTAGATAAACCCGTAAGCACTATACCTGTGGCAAGCACTACAAGACCCACTTTAATAATCCGGGTGCGCCCATAGCGGTCAGACGCTTTTCCTGCCACAAATCGTATAATTAGCGATGCCGTGGTAAACACAACAAAAAACATACCTTTATTTGCCACGCCTATAGACGGGGTAAAATCGGGCAAAAGTGTAAGCAATACCCCGCTGCTAACATAAGACATAAACGTTACTATAGCTGCCGGAAGCACCTCTGGTGCTATGATATCCTTTCGGGATATTTTAAGTAATGCAAAGTTGAACTTTTGTTTTACTTTAATAGTTTCCTTAAGGTTCATAAGGATAAGTATAGACAGGAGGGCAAAGCCAGACGATACGTAAAAAAGTATATTTAGCGAAAAATGCCTTGTTACATAATCGCCTATGGCAGGGCCTATAGCCATACCGGTGCTAAAGCATAAACCGTGTATGCCAAGGGCTTCGCCCCAGCGTTCTTTTGGGGCAATGTCCGCCACATAAGCCGCAGTGGCAGTTGGCTTAAAGCCCGTGCTAAAACCATGAAGCAGCCTTAAAAACAAAAAGCCTGCAACCGACCCTAATACAGGATACAGCAAGCCACATACAAAACACACAATAGATCCAAACGCCATAACAGGCACTCTACCCACAGTATCTGTAAGACGTCCGCTAAACGGGCGCGATATCCCGGCAGTAAGGGTAAAAAGCGCAATAATAAGGCCTTTATATTCGGCACCGCCAAGGCTGCTAAGGTAAGCAGGCAGCTCTGGGATAAGCATATTAAAGCTTGCCGAAAAAAGAAGCGAGCTTAAGCACAGCAAACCAAAGTGCAGGTTGTATATGGGGTGTATTTCTTTTTGCATAATTTTTGAAGTGGGCAAAGCTACAACTTTGATTTTAGATTTCAGATCGTAGATTTCAGATTTTGAAGCTGCCGATACGGAATTTCAGATCGGTTAATTATCAAAAAACACACCCAAAATATATGTTTGGCATTAACTGTAAAATTGTAATTTAGTGCGGTTAAGATTTTATAATGAAAAACCTGTTCTCATTACTCGTTACTTTTATTTTACTGCATACTTTTTCGGCACACAGCCAGTCCGGACCTAAAGACTTTATGCACCTGCAATATGCTGCCGCAAAACAAAATACGCTCGATCTTTTCCTGCCTGAAACCTATACCGAAACCACTCCGGTAGTTATACTTTTACACGGTGGTGCATGGATGATGGGCGGCAATGAGTATACCGATAAAACTGCCAAAGACCTGCGCAACCGAGGTTTTGTAGTGGCCAATGTAGATTACCGCTATGTAAACGATACGGTGCACGGCCGCGACCTGCTTATGGATATAGATAAGGCCGTAACGTTTGTACAAAAAACATCTAAAGAGTACCATTATAGACCTACAGGGTACCATATGGCAGGCATAAGCGCCGGTGCACATTTAGCATTGCTATACGGCTACACAAGCCTTAAAAATATAAAATCCATCTCGGCATTATGCCCGCCCACACAGCTTGACGATCCGGCTACATTTAAGGCGTTGCAAAAAAACAACCTTGTAAAAAATGTAGAGCTACTGGCAGATGCAACCTATACCGAAGGCAAAACGCCAAGCCCAAAATTTACTACCGTTAGCCCGTACGCCCATGTTAAGGCTATACCCACATTACTGTTTCATGGCGACCAGGACAACCTCGTGCCTTACACCCAATCTATTTTTTTGTATGAGGTATTGAGGCAGAAAAACATAACTGCAAAATTTGTTGCCATGGAGGGTAAAGGCCACGACTGCGGCATGAACCAACCCGATAGCGAAAAGCGCGTGCTTGATGAAATTGTAAAATGGATAGAGGAGTATAATTAATAATTATACGGCTCCGCTTTAACTACCCATGAATATTTTAATACAATTTTATCGTTTGCCGGTAATTTCATTCGTAATTTAGGCTATTGTGCCAATGCAACACTATTACCATGGAAAAACCTAAAAATGCCCTGCATATCTCTGAAGAGAAAGACGGCAAAAGTGTTGCCGTTGCAGGCAACAGTTACCGCACTATAATTTCGGGTAAACAAACCGGCGGCACCTATGCCGTTATAGATATGCTGGTACCTCCCGGCGGCGGTCCCGGCCCTCATGAACATCCATACATAAACGAAACATTTTTTGTTTTAGAAGGTGAGGTCGAATTTACATCTCAGGACCAGAAATACACCGCCAAAAAAGGCACACATATTAATATACCCTTTAATGGGCCGGTGCACATGTTTAAAAACAAGTCGGGTGCTGTTGCGAGGCTGCTTTGTACCGTAATGCCTGCCGGCATGGAAGAAATGTTTGAAGAGATAGGCAAGCCGGTAGCCAATGGCGAATTTTTGCCCCCGCAGCCACCTCCCACAAAAGAACAAATGGAAAATTTAAAATTTGTGTTAGAAAAATATGGGCAAACAATGTATCCGCCGGATTATCTTGATTAAATAGTTAGTTATTTATGATTACCCCCTTTTATGAAAAAATTATTCTTTACCATTATTATAACGGGATCGGCCCTGGCGCAAACTAAAAGCCCGCAGTTGGAAGAAGTAGCCGAATTTGGCAAAAACCAGCCTATAGGTGTGGCGGTGCAAACCAGTACCAACAGGGTGTTTGTATCGTTCCCGCACAACGAACCTTTTTTATATGCCGTTACCGAAATTATAGACGGCAAGCGTATTCCTTACCCTGATGAGGAATATAATAATCCGGGAAAAGTTGCCCACCACTATAATAACGCACAGGATATGTATGCCGACGACAAAGGCTATCTTTGGGTACTTGATTCTAAACCTGCAGGAGTTGCATCGGTTTTTGGAGATTCGGGACAAGGAAAACAAGGAGAGTTCAAGCTGATACAGTTTGACCTTACTACAAACAAAGAAGTGAGAACGTACTTTTTTGGCGGCCTGCCTAAAGACAAAAGCGGGCTTAATGATGTGCGCATTGATACCCAAAAACAACTCGCCTACTTATCTGACCCGGGACTTAAAGCTATCGTGGTTTTAGATTTAAAGACTGATACTGCGCGGGTAGTTTTGCGGGACGATAAGTCAACTACTGCAACGCCGGGTTATAACTTAATAATAGATGGCAAAGAGATGATTGATGATAAAGGTAATCCCTTTAGCAGCAATGTAAACGGCATAGCACTTACTAAAGACAATAAATACTTTTATTACAAACCCATTAATCACGATAATTTATACCGCATTGAAACGCGGCATTTAGCTGATGCAAAACTTTCTGCCGCAGGGCTCTCTGCAAAAGTAGAGACTGTTGCCAACGCCGGCGTTAGCCACGGGCTGGAGTGTGATGCCCGAGGAAATATTTACTATGGGCATTCGCCAAGCCACTCTTTAAAATATGTATCGCCAGATGGTAAAGTACATACCTTAATAACTGATGAGCGTATTATATGGCCTGATTCTTTTGGTGTGGGCACCGATGGCTACCTCTATTTTAGTGCTGCACAGCTTAACCGCCTGCCAAAATATAATACGGGAAAAAACAAGGTAGAATATCCGTTCAGGGTTTTTAGGGTTAAAATGCCCGAATAATCAACCATCTATAAACCGGGCAGTTGAGATATGGTGTAAAATTTCATATTGTTTGCCTTAACATATTTGCAAATTTCTACGAGCGTGTTATATTCTGTTTCATAATCGTTGTGCGATGTTTGTACAGGCCTGTGCGCATAAAAAATCACTATTTTATTATTAAGTTTGGCATACTCTAAAAGCGATAAAAAATAAGGTATATTAAAGTGGGCATAGCTTTTATCTAACCCTAAACCAAACACAACCGGGGTGCCCGTGTAATAGCAATTATGAACTTTAGGGCTTAGCCTGCCATAAGTAGTACCGCGCAGTATAGAAAAGCGATTAAGCAAAACATCATCAGTGTCTTTATTTCTTGCCCCAAACGGATAAGCAAAAGATGTAGCGTGTAATCCTGCACCATCCATAATATCGACCATAGGGAATATTTCTTCTTTTAAATAAGTATCGGCACTATAAGCACTAATAAACTGTAGTGCATTTAAATGATTTAAGCCATGCCCGCCTATCTCATGTCCGGATGCTTTAAATACTTTAAGTTTTGTCATCTCACCTTCATTAAGCTGGGCACACTTACTAACAAAAAAAGTTGCTTTCCAGTTATAGGCTTTAAGAATATCATCTGCTGCAGCCCATTCATCTACATAATCATCATCAAGCGTAATAACAACACCCGATGTGTAACTACCTAACGGTGGCGGTGTTGCAACAGTACTTTGATCATCGTTAACCGTACAGGAAATAAAAGCAAAAAAGGCAAAGCCAATTAAATATTTAAGAATACGCATAAGGTAAATTACTGTGATTTTGTAGTATTAACTTTACGCAGTAATAACAGGACACCAATAAAATACCCTACGCCAACTTTTAAGTATATTAAACCGGTGCATGATACTATTATAATGGCTTGGCTTATTTTACAACAATAGTCTTAGTAAACGCTATGTTATCTGATGCGCTGCCTACCTGAATTTCGAATTTGCCGGGCTCTACCACTTTTTCCATACGGGCATTATAAAGAGCGAGTTCCTGCACAGGTACCTGCAATGTAACAACAGCACGTTTACCTGCTTTTATAAATTCTTTTTTAAACGCCTTTAGCTGTTGTATTGGCGTTGCCACGCTGCTCACTTTATCCCGCACATACAACTGCACTACTTCTTTGCCATCTGTGCTTCCTGTATTTTCTATCTCTATAGTTACCGTTATGGTGTCTTTGTAAGAATACTCAGTTTTATTTGTAGCACAGTTTATATATTTAAAAGTAGTATAGCTAAGGCCATACCCAAAATTCCATAGTGGCTCAGGTATATCAAAAATGTAATGCCCTTTAGGTTCTGATGGCGATCCCGGTTTATCAAATGGTTCTTCCCTATCGGTTATAAAATGGTTGTAATACGACGGCGAATTACCGGTACTTCTTGGAAACGAAACATTTAACCTTCCAGAAGGGTTAACCTTACCTGTAATAATATCTGCCAGGGTTCTCCCCTGCTTTTCGCCTCCATACCATTGTACCAGTACAGCATCGGCATTTTCTTTTACCCAAGGCATAGCTAATGGTTTACCTGCAATAAATACCACAATCATGGGTTTGCCTGTGGCTTTAACCGCCTCTAAAAGTTGTTGCTGCACACCGGGCAATTCCAGCGAAGATAAATCAAACCCTTCTCCGGCAGTACTGTATTTAGGGCTACGGCCCAAAAAGGTACTGCGCGTACCTATGGCTACAATGGCAATATCGCTCGCCTCTGCCGCTTTTACAGCCGCCGCAATCCCAGAGGTATTAGTACTCCACCAGTCGCAGCCTTCTGCATGGTTTATTACAACTTTGTTACCGGCAACTTCTTTAAGACCCTGCAGTAAATTTGTACCCTCTTTAGTATCTGGCATAGTCCAGGCATAATCACCAAAAACTGACTGGTTACTATTAGGACCTATTACGGCTATAGATTTATATTTTGCTAAATCCAGGGGTAATAAATTATTAGCATTTTTAAGGAGAATAGCACTTTCATCGGCTACCTCTTTAGCCAATGCTATTTTTGCAGCATTACGCACCACTTCAAGTACCTTTTTGGGGTCGCCATACGGATTATCGAACAAGCCAAGGGTAAACTTGGTAGTAAGCACCCGGCGAACGGCAAGGTCTATATACTTAACATCTAACTTACCACTGTTAACAAGTTGCTCTAAATTGTTGTAAGATGCATCTATATTAAGGTCTACCCCCGCAACAAGCGCCATAATAGCCGCCTCATCCTGGGTTTCTACCGCATGGTGAAAAGTCTTCAAACGCTCTACCGATCCCCAGTCAGAATACACATACCCTTTAAAACCCAGTTCACCACGCAAAATATCTGTCATATAATAAGGAGAGCCTGTTACAGCTAAACCGTCGTAAGCACTGTAGCATGACATGACCGACATAGGGTTTGTAGCACTGATAACTTTTTGAAACGGATACAGGTAAAGGCTTCGCATTTCGCGCTCGCCCCCGGTTACATTAGCACAATTTAAACCACCCGATGGGCTGCCGTGTGCCAGGAAGTGCTTAGGCGTACAGGTAATATTATACTTTTGGTAACCGTTTATAAAAGCTATACCCATTTGAGAAATGAGGTACGGGTCTTCGCCAAAAGTTTCTTCTATACGGCCCCAGCGAAGTTCGCGTGCAATATCTAAAACCGGCGAAAGCACCTGGTGTATACCTATTGCCTGGGCTTCCTCGCCCGCAGCAGTGGTCATACGGGTAATAAGTTCAGGATTAAAAGTGCTTGCCTGTGCCAATGCATGCGGAAATAGGGTGCAATTGTTTTGCAGGACACCTTCTATACCTTCTACCGCTGTAATTATGGGTATCCCCAGTCGTGTTTTAGTAAGCATGTATTTTTGCAGCTCATTGTACATTACTGCGCAATCGTAGGCATTCATATTCATCTCGTGGGTACAGCCATAACTTTCACCATTAAATATAGATGCAATCTCATTGGTTTTGCCCGATGCCCTGTTTTGTAACTGCATTACTTTTTCTTTAAGCGTCATGCGCTTTAGCAAATCATCTACCCTGTTATTAACTGTTGCATTTTTATCTTTATAAATTAATTTAACAGCCTCCTGGGCTGACGTGTGGTACGGTAAAACAAATATTGTAAAACAGATAACATTATAAAAGGTATGTTTCATGATGGGATTGGTTTATAAAACAAAAATAAATTCAGAACAAAATTATACTATTCTATTCTATTTTATATTAAGCTTATAAGTATTTTTAAGATTTATAAAGTCATTTTAACCTTAACCACCATTTGTATTGAATAATAAAAAGCATTATGGTTTATAATCAATAAAAATCACATCCTGTAAATGGAATTGTTACCATTTCTTAAAATTAAAATTATTTAATATTTAATTATGTTAATAGATAAAACTTATCAAAACATCTTACAAACACTATAAAAATAATTATTAATAGCTGTTAATTTTAACAAAAAATACCTACTAATGGGTATTTTTTGCATCCTATTTTAGACTACATTGCGAACGTAAAACCAATTTTTTGATTATGAAGCATTTTTTACTCACTTTACTCCTGTTTACGAGTATTTGTTTCTATGGGCAAACCTGCTCACAGCCTACAAGTGCTACAACAACTGTAACATCTGGTACCACAGTAAACCTTAGCTGGGTAGCTCCCTCATCGGGCTCACCCACAGGATACCAGTATGCGGTAACAACATCTGCTACGGCGCCCACATCGGGCACGGCAACTACAGCTACATCTGTAACAGGATATAGCATTAGTGCGGGTAGCACTTATTATTTGCATGTACGCACAAACTGTTCCGGTACTTATAGTTCCTGGACAACATCTTCGGCATTTATTCCCGGAGATACCTGTACATCTGCAATTAACCTTGCAAACCTTAGCAGCCCTTACACCTCTACAACAGCAGGTGCTGCTAATAATTACAACTCCTGCGGTGGTAATGCCGGGCCAGACCTTATATATTATATACAGGTTGCGGCAGGCAGTACTCTAACAATAGGACAAACATCTAACAGCTACAACTCTGTAAACTTTGTTGGCTACGGCAGCACATGCCCTGGCAACAATACCATAAACTGTTTTGATGACGACGACACTACAACTACCACTTGGACAAACACTTCAACCACTGCACAAACAGTTTACTGGGTACAGGATGGTTATGCTAGCGAAAGTGGCTCATTTACACTATCGTGGAACATTACTGTTCCATGTCCGGTTCCTACAGCTGTATCTGCAACCGTTTCAGGAACATCAGCAAATCTTAGCTGGACAGCACCTACAACATCAACGCCCACCGGTTACCAGTATGCAGTAACAACATCGGCTACACCGCCATCAAGCGGCACAACCACTACAACGGCTACCTCTATAACAGGTTATGGTATTGCAGCAGGCAATACCTATTACCTGCATGTACGCAGCAACTGTTCAGGATCATACAGCGCCTGGGTAACCTCTGCTACATTTAGGGTTGTACAGGCAGGCGACACCTGTGCAAATGCTATAGATCTTGGCGTTTTAACAAGCCCACTAAGCTCTACGACCGTAGGCGCTACACACGATTACGCATTTGGCTGTAATAGTAGCTCCTCGCCGGACATTGTTTATTACATAAATGTACCTGATGGTGCAACGCTCAGTATTGGTGCTACAGCATCATCTTATGACTCTGTAACTTATATAAGATATGGAGGCTCGTGTCCCGGTACTATTTCGATACTTTGTTATGATGACCCTAATGTACAGTCTAACAGCTGGACAAATAACACGGGCAGTGCACAAACGGTATATTACATACAGGACGGTTTCTCATCAAATAACTCCGGCACTTATACACTTGCATGGTCTGTAATTACAAACTGTGGCCTGCCATCAAATTTGCTGGCAACCACAACATCTTTAACTACAGCAAACCTTAGCTGGTCGGCCGGCACAACAGGCAGCCCTACAGGATACCAGTACGCCCTTACATCGTCGTCTACACCCCCATCTTCAGGTACTGCTACAACAGCAACATCTGTAAATGGCGTTGCTATTACTGCGGGTAACACCTATTACCTGCATGTAAGGACAAATTGTTCTGGCACATATAGTAACTGGGTTACTTATGTATTTTATTCAGGGTACTGTACACCGGCTCCCGCAAGTGTTTGGGGCAACGGGATAACAAACTTTACGTTAGGCACTATTAATAACGATAGTTATTTTGAAAATGCCGGTTATGGCAACTACACATCTCAGGTGGTAAATGTGGGCCAGGGGTCTACACAAACTTTTAGCACGACTTTTGACTATACCGGTAATGCCTACAATACTAAAATATGGGTAGACTGGAATAATGACCTCGATTTTGACGATGCCGGCGAAAACATTTACACCGGTACAAGCAACCCAAATTTATATCCGGCTACATTAACGGGCAGTATTACCATACCGTCTACGGCAACTTTAGGCAATCACCGTATAAGGATAGGAAGTGCTTATTTTTACACACCAACACCATGTTATACGGGTGATTATGGCAGTTATGAAGATTACACTATTAATGTAACTGCACCCTGCAACGCACCAAGAAATGTAACTGCTACGGCTCCTACAACAACTACGGCAAATCTTAGCTGGGCAGCACCTACAAGCGGGTCTCCTACAAGTTACCAGTATGCCGTTACTGCGTCTTCAACACCCCCTACAACAGGTACAACTACTACCGCCACAAGTATAAATAACTACTCTGTTACATATTCCGGGTCTTACTACCTTCATGTAAGGAGTAACTGCTCAGGAACTTTTAGCGACTGGGTAAGCTATCAATTTACTACAGGCTATTGTACTCCCACAACACAATATTCTTTTGGCCAGGGCATTACAAACTTTACCTTAGGCACTATAAATAATACAACGGGAGCAGAGACTAACTATTACGGTAACTACACAACCCAGGTTGCTAATGTGGGCCAGGGCTCTGAGCAAACATTTAGTACTTCACTTGGCTATACAGGTAATACATACAATGTTGTTATTTGGGTAGATTGGAACAATGACCTTGATTTTGACGATAGTGGCGAAACAATTTACAGTGGTTCATCTGTAGACACATATCCGGGACCAATTTTACCGGGTAGTTTTGTTGTCCCTGCCGCAGCCACACTAGGTAACCATCGCTTAAGAGTAGGATCAACATATTTTGGTTACACACTTACTCCATGTAGTACAGATTATTACGGAAGTTATGAAGACTACACTATAAATGTTACTACACCTTGTGCCGCACCTACCGGCCCTACCGCAACGAGCACCACCACAACCAGTGCAAATGTGAGCTGGACAGCTCCTGCCACAGGAACACCTTCTGCTTACCAATATGCTGTAACTACATCGGCAATGCCACCGGCAACAGGAGAGTCTACAACAGGTACATCTATAACAAGTTATGGTGTTACAGCCGGCAACATGTATTACCTGCACGTAAGAAGCAATTGTAATGGCACGTACAGCAACTGGGTTACATCGGCACCTTTCCAGGCAGGAGGTTTAGAAGGTGACAGCTGTGCTACAGCCATAAACCTGGCTACACTTACAAGTCCGTACTCATCATCTACAGCAAGCGCATATAACAATCTTGCTTCTCCTTGTTATGGCGAAACCTCGTCTGCCGATCTTGTTTATTATATAAACGTACCGGTAGGAGGTACACTAACAATATCTCAAACATACGGCAGCTATAATTCCCTTGACTATCTTGGATATGGAGGAGCTTGCCCCGGAGAAACGCAAATAAACTGTTATTATCAAAACAGCGGTACTGCAAACAGTAATGCAAATATATGGACCAATAATACAGGCACAGAGCAAACTGTATACTGGGTACAGGACGGTTACTACAGCTCTGGTTCGTTTACGCTTACATGGTCGCTTAACGTTCCCTGCGGATTGCCATCTGCCGTTGTAGGCACAGCCACTTCGGGTATAGCGGCAAACCTTACATGGGCAGCACCTACAACTAATACTCCATCAGGATACCAGTATGCCGTTACTACATCTGCAACTCCCCCAAGTTCGGGTACAGCTACATCGGCTACTACTGTTACAGGATATACTATAACATCCGGAACAACTTATTACCTTCACGTAAGGTCTACCTGCTCTGGCGCAAATAGTGCCTGGGTTACATCGGCAGGATTTACAAGTGTTGCATCCGGCGATACCTGCTCTACCTCTATAGACCTTGGTTCACTTACAAGCCCGTATTCATCTACAACTGCAACTGCAACAAACAATTATAGTTTTGACTGCGGTGGTGAAGGAAATGACCAGGTATACTTTATTAATGTACCAAACAATGCTACATTAACAATAGGACAGACTGTAAATGCATACGACTCTATAATTTATGTGGGATACGGAGGAACATGCCCGGGAGCTACAGCAATTACATGTTTTGATGAAGAAGATACTGATGTTGTTACATGGACAAATACAACAGGAAGTACTAAAAAAGTATTCTGGGTACAGGATGGTTTCTATCCTGGCGGCGGAACTTACACACTTGCATGGTCGCTTTCTACAGATGTGCCTTGTGCAACACCTGCGCCTACAGCATCTTCACAATCATTTTGTAATGGCACAACTGTTGCCAGCTTAACAGCTACAGGCACTACTTTAAAATGGTATGCTGCTGCTACAGGTGGTACCGCACTTGCTACAACTACGCAATTAGCTTCGGGTACTTACTATGTATCACAGACTTTAAATAACTGCGAAGGAGCAAGAGCTGCGGTTGCAGTAACTGTTAATACAACTCCGGCACCTACAGCATCGGCACAATCTTTTTGTAATGGTGCTACATTAAGCAACCTTACCGCAGTGGGAACAGGTTTACAATGGTACCTCGCTGCAACAGGCGGTACAGCTTTAGCTGCTAACACAGTTCTTACATCAAGAACTTATTATGTATCGCAAACACTTAACTCATGCGAAAGCACAAGGGCAAGCGTAGTGGTAACTATTAACACTACTCCTGCACCAACGGTTTTAGAACAGACATTTTGTTCATCGGCCACCGTTGCTAACCTTAGTGCTACAGGAACAGGTTTAAAATGGTACAGCGCTGCTACAGGCGGAACAGCTTTATTAGCAACTACTGCATTAAGTACAGGTAGATATTATGTATCGCAAACCATAAATTCGTGCGAAAGTGCAAGGACAGGTATTACAGTAACTGTAAACACTACACCGGCGCCTACTGCATCGGCACAAACATTTTGTAATGGTGCAACTGTAGCTAACCTTGATTATAATGGTACTGCAGTAAAATGGTATGCTGCTGCAACAGGCGGGACAGCCCTAGCCACCACAGCTACATTATCTACCGGTACGTATTATGTATCGCAAACACTCAACTTATGCGAGAGCGCAAGGACAAGTGTTGCAGTAACTGTAAATACAACCGCTGCCCCTACAGCTTCGGCACAATCATTCTGCCCCGGATCTACAGTAAGCAACCTTACTGCCACAGGTACTGGCTTAAAATGGTATACTACCGTTACAGGTGGTACAGCATTAACAGCTGCAACAGCCCTTACAACAAGGAATTATTATGTATCGCAAACTCTTAACTCGTGCGAAAGCACAAGGACAAGTGTTGCAGTAACCATTGGTACTGTAAATGCACCAACAGCCTCTGCACAAACATTCTGTACCGGTGCAACCGTGGCAAGCTTAACTGCTACCGGAACTGCACTACAATGGTATAGCACTGCTACAGGTGGTACTGCTTTAATTGCTACGGCTACACTTGCTACAGGCACTTACTATGTGTCTCAAACTATAAACGCCTGCGAAAGCACAAGAACAAGCGTTGCGGTAACAGTAAATAATACTACGGCACCAACAGCATCGGCACAAACATTTTGTAATAGTGCAACTGTTGCAAACTTAGCCGCTACAGGTACAGCCTTAAAATGGTATACTACAGCTACAGGTGGTACTGCTTTAGCTACTACAGCTACGTTAGCTACAGGCACGTATTATGTTTCGCAAACGCTTAATTCTTGCGAAAGCACAAGAACAAGCGTTGCGGTAACTGTAAATACTACAACAGCACCTACAGCATTGGCACAAACATTTTGTCCCGGAGCTACTGTAAGCAACCTTATTGCTGTAGGCGCAGGCCTGCAATGGTATACTGCTGCTACAGGTGGTACGCCCTTAGCTTCTACAGCTACGCTAACAACAAGAACATATTATGTATCTCAAACGCTTAACTCGTGCGAAAGTACAAGGACAAGTGTTGCGGTAACTATTAATACTACTCCTGCACCAACAGCATCTGCACAGACTTTCTGTGTTGGAACAACTGTTGCAAGCTTAACCGCTGCAGGTACAGGCTTACAGTGGTACACTACTGCTACAGGCGGTACAGCGTTAGCTGCTACAGCTACGTTAGCTACAGGTACATATTATGTTTCTCAAACGCTTAACTCATGCGAAGGTGTAAGAGCAAGTGTTGCAGTAACTATAAACACTACTATAGCGCCAACAGCAGCTGCACAAACATTTTGTAATGGCGCTACTGTTAGCAACTTAGTTGCCAGTGGCACAGCAATACAATGGTATGATGCAGCCACAGGCGGTACAGCTTTAACAGCTAACTCTACGCTATCTACAGGTGCCTACTATGTATCGCAAACGCTTAATGCATGCGAAAGTGCAAGGACAGCCGTTGCGATCACTATCAATACTACAACTACTGCACCTACAGCATCAGCTCAGACTTTCTGTAATGGTACTACAGTTAGCAGCCTTACTGCAAGTGGTAGTGCCCTTAAATGGTATACAACTGCTACAGGTGGTGTTGCTTTAACAGCTACTGCTACTTTAGCTACAGGAACATACTATGTATCGCAAACACTTAACTCATGCGAAAGTGCAAGGGTAGCTGTTGCGGTAACTATTAATACAACCCCTGCCCCTACAGCTTCGGCTCAGGCTTTCTGTACTGGTGCCACAGCTGCAAGCTTAACGGCTACAGGAACAGGATTGCAATGGTATACTGCTGCAACAGGTGGTACGGCTATAGCTACTACAGCTGTACTTACTACAAGAACATACTATGTATCTCAAACATTAAATACATGCGAGGGTACAAGAACGGCAGTTGCGGTAACTATTAACACAACTCCTGCACCAACAGCTTCGGCACAAACGTTTTGTGTTGGCACAACTGTTGCAAGCTTAACCGCTGCAGGAACAGGATTACAGTGGTACAGTACTGCCACAGGCGGAACAGCGTTGGCTGCTACTGCTACACTTGCTAACGGAAACTACTACGTATCTCAAACATTAAATACCTGCGAAGGCCCACGTGCTACAGTAGCTGTTACTATTAACACTACAGCGGCTCCAACAGCATCGGCACAAACGTTCTGTAACGGAACAACAGTTGCAAGCCTTGTTGCAAGCGGTACTTCACTACAATGGTATGCAAATGCTACAGGCGGAACGGCGTTAGCCGCTACAGCTACATTAGCAACAGGTACTTATTATGTATCGCAAACGCTTAATACCTGCGAAAGCGTAAGGACAGCAGTAACGGTTACTATAAACACTACTGCAGCCCCTACAGCATCGGCACAGATTTTTTGTAACGGTGTAAACGTAAGCAGCCTTACGGCGAATGGTACCGACTTAAAATGGTATACTGCTGCAACCGGCGGAACGGCTTTGGCTACTTCGGCTACGTTATCATCGGGCACCTATTACGTATCGCAAACACTTAACTCGTGCGAAAGTACAAGGACAAGTGTTGTTGTTACTATTAACACTACTCCAGCTCCTACAGCAACTGCACAAACGTTTTGTGTTGGTACAACTGTGGCAAGCTTAACAGCTACGGGAACTGCAGTACAATGGTATACAGCTGCAACAGGCGGAACTGCCTTGGCATCAACTACTACATTAGCTACAGGTACGTATTATGCATCGCAAACACTTAACTCATGCGAAGGCACAAGGACAGCTGTTGCGGTTACTATTAATACTACTCAGGCTCCTACGGCTACAGCACAAACCTTCTGTAATGGTACAACTACGGGCAGCCTTGTTGCAAGTGGCACATCATTACAATGGTATGCTACAGCTACAGGCGGAACGGCTTTAACAGCTACAGATGTTTTAGCTACAGGAACGTATTATGTATCGCAAACACTTAACACTTGCGAAAGTGTAAGAACAGCAGTATCGGTTACTATTAACCCTGTTACACCGGCTCCTACCGCAAGTGCGCAAACTTTCTGCGCAGGTGCTACACTTAGCAGCCTTACTGCTACTGGAACAGGTTTACAGTGGTATGCTAATGCTACCGGCGGAACTGCCTTAGCTTCTGCAGCAACATTGGCTACAGGAACCTATTATGTATCTCAAACTTTAAATACTTGTGAAAGCACAAGGACGGCAGTAGCTGTAATTATCAATACTACTCCGGCTCCTGTAGCTGCTGCACAGGCTTTCTGTAACAGCGCTAACGTGGCTAACTTAACTGCTACAGGAACTTCGGTTCAGTGGTATACTGCCGCAACAGGCGGTACTGCTTTAGCTTCTACAGCTTCGCTTTCTACAGGAACTTACTACGCATCTCAAACGCTTAACAGCTGCGAGGGTGTAAGGACTGCGGTTAGTGTAACAATTAATGTTACTGCTGCTCCTACAGCTACAGCTCAAACTTTTTGTAACAGCGCACTTGTGGCGAACTTAACTGCTACAGGAACAGGTTTACAGTGGTACACAGCTGCAACAGGCGGTACAGCTTTAGCTTCTACAGCTTCTGTATCTACAGGAACCTATTATGTATCTCAAACATTAAATACCTGCGAAAGCACAAGAACAGCGGTTACAGTAACTGTTAATGTTACTGCTGCACCTACGGCTTCGGCACAAACGTTCTGTAACGGAACAACCGTAAGCAGCCTTGTTGCAAGTGGCACAGCCCTTAAATGGTATGCTGCCGCAACTGGTGGAACAGCTTTAGCATCTACAGCTACATTAGCTACCGGAACCTATTATGTATCGCAAACTTTAAATAACTGTGAAGGCCCACGTGCTTCGGTAGCTGTAACAATAAACACTACTCCGGCTCCTACGGCTTCAGCACAAACTTTCTGTGCAGGTGCAACAGTTACAAGCTTAACAGCAACAGGAACCGATGTAAAATGGTATGCTGCCACTACAGGCGGAACAGTTTTAGCATCAACAGCTACTTTAGCAACGGGAACTTATTACGTATCGCAAACACTTAACACTTGCGAAAGTGTAAGGACTGCAGTAAGTGTAACAATAAACACTACTGTTGCCCCAACAGCATCTGCCCAGACTTTCTGTAACAGTGCTACCGTGGCAGATCTTACTGCTACAGGTACAGGCTTACAGTGGTACACCGCTGCAACAGGCGGAACAGCATTGGCGACTACAGCTTCATTGTCTGCAGGAACGTACTATGTGTCGCAAACGCTTAACAGCTGCGAAGGTCCGCGTGCCTCTGTAGTGGTTACTATAAACACTACCCTTGCCCCTGTGGCATCTGCCCAGACTTTCTGTAACGGAACAACTGCAGCAAGCCTTGTTGCGAGTGGCACAGCCCTTAAATGGTATACTGTTGCCACTGGAGGTACTGCTTTAGCTTCTACTACTACCTTGGCGACCGGTACATATTATGTATCTCAAACGCTTAACAACTGCGAAGGCCCACGTGCATCGGTAGCTGTAACCATCAACACTACTCCTGCTCCAGCTGCATTAGCACAAACTTTCTGCACAGGTGCAACAGTTACAAGCTTAACAGCTACAGGAACAGATGTAAAATGGTATAGCGCCGCTACGGGCGGAACAGCTTTAGCATCAACAGCTACTTTAGCTACTGGTACTTATTATGTAACGCAAACCCTTAATGCTTGCGAAAGTGTTAGAGCAGCGGTTAGCATAACTATAAACACTACACCGGCACCGGTTGCAGTAGCACAGGCTTTCTGTAATAGTGCAACAGTAGCAGAGCTTACAATTACAGGCACAAACATTCAGTGGTATGCTGCCGCAACCGGCGGGACAGCTCTTGCTGATACATCATCCCTATCTACAGGTACATATTATGTTACCGAAACACTTAATGCCTGCGAAAGCACAAGGACAGCAGTAGCGGTAACGGTAACTGTGGTAACAGCACCTACAGCTTCTGCACAGACCTACTGTGCAGGTGCAACTGCAGCAAGCCTTGTTGCAAGCGGTACAGCCCTTAAATGGTATGCTGCTGCAACTGGAGGAACTGCTTTAGCTTCTACTACTACATTAGCTACCGGTACATATTATGTATCTCAAACGCTTAACAACTGCGAAGGCCCACGTGCATTGGTAGCTGTAACCATAAACACTACTCCGGCTCCAACTGCTTCAGCACAAACTTTCTGTGCAGGTGCAACGGTTACAAGCTTAACAGCTACAGGAACAGATGTAAAATGGTATAGCGCTGCTACAGGCGGAACAGCTTTAGCATCAACAGCTACTTTAGCTACAGGTACTTATTATGTAACGCAAACTCTTAATGCCTGCGAAAGTGTTAGAGCGGCGGTTAGCATAACTATAAACACTACACCGGCACCGGTTGCAGTAGCCCAGGCTTTCTGTAACAGTGCAACAGTAGCAGAGCTTACAATTACAGGCACTAACATTCAGTGGTATGCTGCCGCAACCGGCGGAACAGCATTAGCTGATACAGCATCACTAAGTACAGGTACGTATTATGTTACTGAAACACTTAATGCTTGCGAAAGCACAAGCACAGCGGTAGCGGTAACGGTAACTGTGGTAACTGCTCCTACGGCTTCGGCACAGACACATTGTGCAGGAACAACCGTAGCAGGATTAACTGCTACGGGAACTGGCTTACTATGGTATGCTGATGAAACTGGTGGAACTGCTTTAGCTACCACCGAAGTTCTTGAATCAGGAACTTACTATGTGTCTGAAACGGTTAATTCATGCGAAAGCACAAGGGCTGCGGTTAGTGTAACTATAAACACTACTCCTGCTCCGACTGCCGAAGCACAAACTTATTGTGGCGGCGCTACAGCAGCAAACCTTGAAGCAACAGGAACAGGCCTTATATGGTATGATGTTGCAACAGGTGGTACAGCATTAGCTGATACTGCTACTTTAGCAACAGGTACATATTACGTATCTCAAACCCTTAACGCCTGCGAAAGTGTTAGGACTGCGGTTAGCATAACTATAAACACTACACCGGCACCGGTTGCAGTAGCCCAGGCTTTCTGTAACAGTGCAACAGTAGCAGAGCTTACAATTACAGGCACTAACATTCAGTGGTATGCTGCCGCAACCGGCGGAACAGCATTAGCTGATACAGCATCACTAAGTACAGGTACGTATTATGTTACTGAAACACTTAATGCTTGCGAAAGCACAAGCACAGCGGTAGCGGTAACGGTAACTGTGGTAACTGCTCCTACGGCTTCGGCACAGACACATTGTGCAGGAACAACCGTAGCAGGATTAACTGCTACGGGAACTGGCTTACTATGGTATGCTGATGAAACTGGTGGAACTGCTTTAGCTACCACCGAAGTTCTTGAATCAGGAACTTACTATGTGTCTGAAACGGTTAATTCATGCGAAAGCACAAGGGCTGCGGTTAGTGTAACTATAAACACTACTCCTGCTCCGACTGCCGAAGCACAAACTTATTGTGGCGGCGCTACAGCAGCAAACCTTGAAGCAACAGGAACAGGCCTTATATGGTATGATGTTGCAACAGGTGGTACAGCATTAGCTGATACTGCTACTTTAGCAACAGGTACATATTACGTATCTCAAACCCTTAACGCTTGCGAAAGTGTTAGGACTGCGGTAAGCGTAACTATAAATACTACGCCGGCTTTAACAGTAGATGTTCAGGGCTTCTGTACCGGTGCTACTGTTGCAGAACTTATTGCTAATGGAACTGCCGTACAATGGTATGATGTTGCTACGGGCGGAACAACCCTGCCTGATACAGCTTTATTATCTACAGGTACTTACTATGTAACGCAAACGATCAATGCATGTGAAAGTGTAAGGACTGCAGTAACAGTAACTATCACAACAGTAACAGCTCCTGTAGCTGATGCACAAACACATTGCGCAGGAACAACTGTAGCAGACCTTATTGCGACTGGAACTGGGTTAATATGGTATGCTGATGAAACCGGTAATACAATTTTAACAAATAATGAAGTTCTTGAAACAGGTACATATTATGTATCTCAGTCGCTTAACAGTTGCGAGAGCACAAGAGTTGCAGTTAGTGTAACTATAAACACTACCCCTGCCCCTACAGGTGATGTCTTACAAACTGTTAGTGTAGTTACTGCAGAAGATGCTACAATTGAAGATATTGTTACCATAACAGGCGAAAACATTGTATGGTATGCAACTGAGGCTGATGCAACTGCAGGCACTGCACTACCTGCAGGGACAGTACTTACAAATGGCACTACCTATTATGCTACACAAACTGTGAATGGCTGTACAAGCCAGGAAACACTTGCTGTAACTATAAACGTAGTACTTGATGTGAAACAAGTTACTAAGGATGTATTTAAATACTACCCTAACCCTGTTGATACAGAACTGACAATAGAATCGTCTAACATGATATCTAACATTGAAGTGTATGACCTTCATGGTAAACTTGTATTGAATGTACAGTGGAACAAAACAAGCGGTAAGCTTAATATGTCTACACTGCAGGCTGCAAGCTATACCGTAAGGGTAACAACCGGCAATGTTGTTAAGGAACTTAAAATCCTTAAAAAATAATAATATAATATCCTTTTGCAAAAGAGCTGCCCGTGGGCAGCTCTTTTTGTTTTATGCATGCGCTAATAATCTGTAAAAATATTGCCGTATAGCAACTGCAAAGTAATTGGAATTGGAAATTGATTATAAGCCATAAGAATCAAGTTTAGCTCAAAATATGTAAGCCATTTCAATGCATCTCTACAGTGAAACCTGCATAAAGATAAAGCCCACAGCACCGGTTGAGGTACGAAGCCAATGCGAGGACTTGCAGCGAAAGCCCGACGCGAAACGCAGTGGAGCGGCACGCCAAAATTAACACAGCAAAACCCCCATAATTCTAAATAAGTCATGGTTTTATGTGTAATAACCTGTCGTACTACTCAAATTATAATGGGTCAGTCGTTTACATCCCATTTAAGTTCGGTTACAATAAGTTTGGAACACCTTTATCAGGTATTGAATAGGCATGGGCAACAAAGAGATCTTTCCCGTCTACATTATATAATGAGTTGTGTCCCAACGCGGCCCATTTTTTACCATCGCCAACAACAAAATCGGCACGGTTGCCATCAATCATTGAGAAGCCTGCCATATAGAGGTATGGCCCCGTTACAGATTTTGACCTGCCTACAACCACGTACGGTACAGGGCAGGATGCCACTTTGCCATTCAACCCTAAAAATAAGGCGTACAGGACCCTGTAATGGATAGCAAGGGTAAAAACAGAAAAAGCTCCGGCCTAAACCGGAGCTCTTTAAAGGATAAATGTATTTAGAGCAGTTATAGAATCGGGACATCTACTTTAAATCTATTCGCCCTTCTTTTAGTTATTTAACCACAATTTTGCGGGTTTCTTTGCGATTGCCATCCTGAACAGTAACAAGGTAAACACCCTGCTGTACATTTTGCAGGTTTACATTACCGGAAAATACACCTGCGTTAGCATAAGTACTGCTATATACAACCCTGCCGCTCATATCATTAACTATGATATTGATCTTGTTTTGAGATTCCGAGTTAAACGCTACAGTAAAAGCACCTGTATTAGGGTTAGGGAAAATTGCAAATTGTTTAAGTCCAAAACTCTCTGCCCCTAATACTGTTGCAGTTTGTGTACATACAGTAACCGACCATGAATTTATAGTACCAGAATCCTGGGGGGTGTAATCATTTACCCGTAACTTCCAATTACCATTTGCAGCAGTGCCTGCAAATGCAGAGAGAGCAGTTTGTGGCGAATAAGTACCCTCTGTGGGGCTATTACATACTACAGAACCTCCAAAATCGGCAAAGGTTACATTAAAATCCTGGCTGTCACTACATTGTTGTTTCCAAAGGTTTACTGTAGTGCCTGAAGGATTTACAATATTTATTGTTAAATCTTTTAAGTAAGTATGTGTAACATCTACCTGTACTTTTACATTTGATACCGTAACACCCGGAGCAGAGATCGCTAATATTTGTGATGTAAATGATGAAGTACCATCTGGTATTGTTAAACCTGTAGTGTTAGTATAAGTAGTACAATCGTTAATTACAGAATATCCAATGGCAAATTCTTTTTGATTAAGTGCATAAAAAATATTATCTATTGCCTCTATCATTACCCGGCAATGAACACCATCTGCCCCGGCAGGAACATTTATTACCTCGCTACCATCATTTGCAGTTGCAGCAGCAAGTACCAAAGGGAAAGTTAAGCCACCATCTGTAGATAAATAAATATTTACATTGGCAACATTAATATTATTTGCAGTAGTACCGGCCACATTCCATGTTATAGTTTGCTGGCTTCCTGCCGTCCACGACTCTGTTTCGCTATTTTGCGATGTTACAAGAAAAGGGCCTGCAGCATTTTTAACAATTACATTAACCTCATCGGTTTTTGTTTGTCCGCCAGCCGCAAGATTATCCCTGCCGGTAAGTGTAAAGTGTAGCGTCCTGGCAGCATTAGGAACAGTTTCCCAGGTTGTAGTAAGAGTGTTTGCAACTACACTGCTAAAAGCCGGAAAATACCTTGTTGTAGATGTACCCGGCGCTACCGACCGGAATAGTGCACCCGAAGCTTTACCGGGTAATGCATAACTGCTATCGCCAGATGTAGCATTGTTAGAACTATCATGTTGCTCCCATGTATAGGTTACACCGGCAGGATTTGCCTCTGCACCCACCGCTTTTAACACAAACGCTGTACCTTTTGGGATGCTGTAATTAGCACCTGCATTTACAACAATAGCGGCGTTATTAAGAGGCGCATCTACAGGGCAGCTTTTACCGGCAAGGTTAGACTGTACCTGATTTATACTTGCGTAAGTAAAATAATCGTCAGAGTGCGCCTGCACATCATAATCTGTAATACCGGCATAGCCCATTATACTACTACCACTACCCGGCTCTGTTTGTGCACCGCTACCTTCATATTCAAAAGAAAACGTGTGGTTTGCCCCAAGCTGGTGACCCATTTCATGGGCTACGTAATCTATATCAAACGTATCTCCTTCAGGGGCACCGTTAGATGGCGATGTAATGCCACTGCCTTTAGAGCCGTCTTCGCATACACAACCCACACAGCCTGCGTTACCGCCTCCGCCTGTGGCGCCAAAAAGATGGCCTATATCATAAGCGTCTTCACCTACAGTAGCAGTAAGGTTAGCCTGCAATTCTGCATTCCATCTCCCCATGTTGCTTGCATTAGAATAAGGATCTGTAGAGGCAGCTGTATAAATCAGGCTTGCCTCATCATCAATAAGTATAAGATTTACAGCAAAGTCTACTTCATATACACCGTTAACACGGCTCATTGTTGCATTCATTGCTGCAAGGGCACCGGCTACGGTGCGGCCATGATATGCAGTGTATTCTCCTGTACATGAAAGTGCAAGCCTTAACGTCTTAAAAGTAAGCGACCCAGAAAGTGCGGCCCTGTTTGCCTGTGCCGCTGCTCTTTGTATACTGCGGTCGTCTACCGTGGTACAGTTAAAAGGCAGTTGCCCGGCAATACGTTTTGCCCCCGGGTTAAATACTGCATATACTTCGCCATTAGGAGTATATGGCTCTATAAATTCTGTTTGTTTATCTGCCCTTAACACCATAGTCTGAATGCCTTTAGGCGAAATGCTTATTCTTAAATGGGCAGTAGGGTCTTCTAACCCATTTCCTACATAAGACCGGATATCAGGAAATTGTGCCTGTAAAGCGGGAGAAAAATTAGAGGCTTCGAGCACAACAAAATGTTCTGCAACGCCATTTATATTGGGCAGCGTGATTACTATACCCTTGCCTCCCGAGTTTTTTTGAGGGGCTGCGGCAAGTATCGTTCTTAGCTGATTAGTATTGAAAGTAACAAAGCTAATGTTGCTTTTTGCAATGCTAAAAGTTTGTTTAATCTCTCCCATGGCCGCAGCTTTATCGGCCGTAACAGGAGTCCAGCTTTTTACAGACTGGGCATAACCTGCTGTAAGGCTAATTACAGCGGTAATGCATAAAAGGAAATGTTTTTTCATTATAGTATTCAGTTTAGGTAAAGCGGTAAAGATACAATGCAATGCTGTTTTATTAACCTGCGTTTAATTGGCGTTTACCTACAAAAAATGCATCTTTAACGGGTAAACACTGCTGATATGATCTTTTACGAACCCTGTTCATTGAACTTTTTATAAAGCTATCCATCAACTCACAAGTAAAATAAAATAAGAAAAAAGCCACACTTGTGGGTGTGGCTTTTTAAGCAATAGTGAAATGAAAACAAAGCATCATTTTAAATATACAGGTGTAAAATAAGAGGACTAACTCTGCATCAAATTTACATCAACTGTTTGATTGAAATTAATAATTGAGGTGTAGCGGTTATTTTAACAGGTGAATGGGAATAAAAAAATTACAAATAATTTTCGCTTTTACGGCTTTCCGCATTTTTAATTGTTTTAGATGTTTTACATTACACTTTAAATCAACAATTTAAACCACCATCTTATTATGAAAAAAATTTTAATCGCCCTATTAATTGGGTTGTTCACATTAACAGGTTGCGAAAAAGATGATACTGTTGCAGAGCCGCATGTAGCAAAACCTATGTCTCAAAAGTACTTAACCATGCAGAAATTGAACTTTTACCGGGCGCTTTAGAAATGATAGACTCTATAAATAGCGACAAGTTAAGTAATCTCAAAAATAAAAGGGTATACGATGAAAACTATGATTTTATCGTAAACACAGACCAAGCCGTCATGATAACAAATGGCAATTATCATTCGCTTACCTTTCATGTTTACAGGCTGGTAGATAATGACCTTACAGAAAACCTTGTACTTAGCTGGTATAATGGTAAATACTATCCTGCCCTTTACATTTATAATTTTACTGCCGAAGAAAAACAAAAAGTAAAAAACAACGTGCCTTTTTTACTAACAAAAAAGATTGAACGTAAATTGCTTGAAAATTTTGATGTGGGTACCGTTGCAAGAGGTGTTATATGCACAACTACCACCACCAGTATAACCGTGGAATGCAGTCAGTTCAAACATGGAGCATATAATTTCGGGAAATGGCCTGAATGTGAAGCAGATGTAAAACCTTTACAAATTGTAATATCAAGCACCGATTGTAACGAAACATGGGTTAATGGTGGTGTTTTTTATATTGCAAACCCCGGAATTGGCGGCGGGGGCGGCGGAAACCCAAATTATAACCCTAATATGCCCCCTTACAACCCGGGCAATGGCGTGCCTATTGCCTTAGGCCATATAACAAGGCCATTTTTGAGTTTGGCTACACCCGAACAAACTTTTTATAACCAGCTAAGCCAGGACCAAAAGTCGGTTATGAACGTAAGGGTGCTGCGCACAGGTATACTTAAGGTGTTGCAGCTAAACAGTTACTCACCGGCCAGCCAACAACTTGCCAAAGATGTTTGCGATTTTTATATTGAGACAGGGAATACATCTCTGGCAAATAAAATATTAACACTCGCAAAAACTGATGTAGAGAGTGCACAGCAAATAATTAATTACCTTAGCAATGAAGGTAATAGTGAGGCGAGCCAGACATTTGCAAATACCGTTTTAAATTTTTTGTCTACTCATCCAGGTAGTAATGGAAATTACATACTAAATAACAAAACAGATTTTGACTCGAATCAAAGAGAGGTTGATAATTATCAAGCAGGGGGATATGACAACACAACATATTCTCATTACTCAGCATGGCCTACAGTTGCACCTGTAATACAGCCTAATAATTTTGTAGGTTGGGGTGCACCAGGAGTCGCAAGAAATTGTATGGATTATGCTAAAGCTCAAATTGCAGAAGCTGGTTATCAAATATCAAGCTATCTAACTTCAGGACAAACTTTCCAAATCTATACACTACAAAACGGTGTAAATAACGTTGCTCTTAGTGATGGTTTAGATTATTTAAAGTATGCATTATCAAATGGCATCCCTGTCATTGTAGGTGTAGATGATGCCGCTGGTAGCCCAAATATATATACAGACAACACAACAGATCATTTTATAGTAATAGTTGGTATGGGTACAAATTTTTTAGGAAACTATCTTCAATTTTATGATAATGCCGATAGTCAGGTTAGCAAAGGCACTAGTAATTTAAATTTATTATATTACAATTCATCAACAGGTCTAATAACAGGAACTTCTCAAACCGATTATGCCCAAGGATTAACATATACTGTAACAATGATTAGAAAGAGCAAGCAATTATAAATAATATATATATATGAAAATAAATATGCACCTATATGAGAATTCTGCTCTAATAGAAAACTCTAATGTTTCTATTACCATAAAACTCAAAAAAATATTTTGCCATATACTAATTTTAGTCAGTTTTACCTCTTGTTTTAGTCAAAGTAAAAATAATACTGGCACTATTGTTTTAGATGTTTCTGTAAAAAGCTTTGGTAAAACTAAAGTTTTACCCGAAGAGTTTTATAAAACTACAACACTAAATAAAGAGGATATTACCTCTGCTTTTTATGTAACAATAAATAACACACTTAATGTAGTAGCTATCCCTGTCAACGATAAGGTATTTAACTACGACTATTTTTATAAGAATATATACACTGCTGATATGAATGAAAAAAAAGTAAAACTCACAGTGCAACAATTTATAATAAATGATAAGAAAATATACATAGCATATGAAATTGCGAAATGGGAAAAATGAAAAAAATAATATTATTTGCCATAGCTATATCATTAATCTCTTGCGATACCTACAAAAGAGAAAGTTTTACTTACAATGAAAATGAAAAGCAATTGTGGATTAACTCCTATAAATATGAAGCTTTTTATGGATGTATGAACCAAGGTTTAGAAAATGATAGTTTAAAGATAATTTTAAAGAGGAAAGATCTATTTAATCCTAATCTTAATCTCGACTTCTCTACGATAGATCTGGCCCGGCAATCAGGTAAAAATAGTATATTACAATTACCAAAGCCATTTATTAAAGTAGATGTAGGCGAAGAAAATTTACAAACTAAAAACTACTTTTCATATACGTGCTTAAAGTATTATGCTAGCCGTGAGCTCGACTCAACAGCGCAGGAAGAGTACAAAAGTATAAGAAAAATTAGTGATTAGAGTTTTGTATTCATAATTGTATAAAGAGAGTCCGCCTATATTAGCTTAGGTGGACTCTTTAATTTCGATGATTAAAAACCTACCAATGAAAAGACATATATTTTTATTAGCTGCTTTATGTATTTCATGTTCAAATTCCGCAAAATTTGAAGTCTTCAACCAATCTAATGTAAGTGTTGATAGTGTTACAATATCAAATGGGACAGACTTACTAAAATTGAAAGAAATAAGACCCGGACAATCACAAATACGCATTTTAAAATTTTCTACCGATACAAATGGAGATGGTAATTACCAGGCTCAAGTGTGGATTAAAAAAACATACCTGCGTTCAAAATTTGGTTATTACAACAATGGTATACCTAATGGTTCAAAATATGATGTTTCAATTAAAAAAGACACAATTATTGTTAATGAAAAATTTAGTTTTTAAAATACTATGAATAAATGTAATGACTATGATAAAACTATTTTCTCTTTTGATGTTTTTTAATAGTTTCTTTTTACAATCAATAAATGATTGTAGTGCTATTGAGGAAATTTTTAAAAGCAAAAAAATACTTTCTTATTTACACCCAGAGTTAAAAGAAAGGTCTGCTTTGTATTTAGTAAATAATAACCTCTGTAAGTTTAATAAAAAAATTGGTCGGCTTACAATATTTACAGTAGATGAAAAAACTGCATTAACAAATAAAAACTATTTAAAAATAACTTCGATAAAGAATACAAAAAAAGGGAAAATTGTGAACTTAAGTTATCCTATTGAAGGAGCTTGTTTCATAATTCAATTTGATTCCAAGGATAAAATTATCAATGTTGAAATAACTGAAATTTAATAGATTAATCAGTTAGAATAATTATAGTGTTAATTTATAAGATAAATTTACCTGTTATATGAGAATATTATTTTTAGCCATATTAATTTGTTCTAAATTATACAGTCAGGACATAGATTATATAAAATCTCAGGACACATTATATATTTTACTCTCAAAACCCAAAAACGAAGTTTCTGAAAAATTTAAAGGCTTTTCAATTAGATATATAATCTCTAAATATAAAAGTCAATATTATATTACTGACAGTATAAGAGGGAATATATACATTCAAACAGAAGACGAATATGATCATGATAGAAACACAAAAAACCTTCTATGCAACCGTAGAAAATTCTTAAAAGAAAATAAAAATAAAATTATCACCATGGATTATATTCAACAACATGGTGTAGCGAAAGTTTTTATTGATATCCTGCGGGGAAGTAAAAAGAAAACAGTATATCTTATTGATAATCGCAGCCTGAAAAAAAGAAAAATTCTCTTAAAAAAAGCGACCATTGCGGCTGTTGGCTATGAGGAATTATAACTATGTAGTATTTATAACATATAAAGAGAGTGCGTCTAATAATACTTTTAGGCGCACTCTTTGTTTCAATATCTATAAACCTGATTATTTCTTATCTTTTTGCGGAGGGAACTTTGCAATGATCTGGGCAACAAATTCGTTTATGCGCTCCTGCTTTTTATTGCGGTCCTGGGTTAGCACACCGCTGCCCACGCCCTGCCAAACAAGCTCTTTTTTAGAGGCATCTATAACATCTATATAAAGGGTGCCTTCGGTATGGGTGCTTACGGCATTATAGCCTCCGCCCCAACCCCACGGGCCACCCCAACCCCAACCGGGACCCCAGCCGCCATAACCGCCCCAGCCGTACCCATAACCTCCATAGCCAAAGCCCTGGTTAACGTTTACCTCTTTATTAGCTTTGGTAAAAATGTTCACCAAAACATCGGGCTTTTCGCTTTTGGTAAAGCCTTTCTTTTGCAGCTCTGCATCTACAGCTTTTAGTATACGTTTTTTGTCAAGGTCAGATATCTCTGCCTTATCTACCCCGTCTTTAAGATAGCCGTATGTTTTGTAATGGGTAAAATCAACTGCTTCATCATAGTCAGCATCTACCCTGATTGATGAGCACGAAGCCGCTACTGCAGCAATAAACAACACCGAGAGGAATTTTATAGTTTTCATGATCGTAATAAAAAAGTTAATTTTCTTTTCATAGCAAATAGCCCCTCAGCATTTATAACTTATCCCTCTTTGGTTAATCATCCCAGCAATGCGTCGTCTACAAGGTTAGGTAAGGTAACCTTAAGCAGCGGCTGTGTTTCCATGGCTTTTTTTATAGCAAAAATAGCCCCGTCGTTCCTGGCCCAGCTGCGCCTTGCAATACCGTTATTAACATCCCAGAAAAGCATTGATTCTAAACGCCTTGATGCCTCGGTAGAACCATCAAGAACCATACCAAAGCCACCGTTTATTACTTCACCCCAGCCTACACCACCACCATTATGGATGCTTACCCAGGTAGCACCCCTAAAGCTGTCGCCTATAACGTTTTGTATTGCCATATCAGCCGTGTAGCGCGACCCGTCATAAATGTTAGACGTTTCACGGTAGGGAGAGTCGGTACCACTCACATCGTGGTGGTCGCGGCCCAGTACAATAGTACCTATTTCGCCATTGGCAATAGCCTCATTAAAAGCGCGTGCAATATTAACGCGGCCTTCGGCATCGGCATACAGTATTCGTGCCTGAGAGCCTACAACCAGTTTGTTTTCCTGCGCTCCTTTTATCCATTTTATATTGTCCTGCATTTGCTGCTTAATCTCTATGGGAGCCGTTTTTGCCATCTCCTCAAGTACTGCTGCTGCAATAGCATCGGTTTTAAGCAAATCTTCCGGCTTGCCCGAAGCACACACCCAACGGAAAGGCCCAAAACCATAATCAAAACACATAGGCCCCATTATATCCTGAACGTAGCTTGGATATTTAAAATCGATACCGTTTGGCGCCATAATATCGGCACCGGCACGCGATGCTTCTAACAGGAATGCGTTGCCATAATCAAAGAAATACGTTCCTTTTGCGGTATGCTTGTTAATAGCATCTGCCTGGCGGCGCAACGATTCCTGAACTTTATCTTTAAACGCAGCAGGGTCTTCGGCCATTAATTTGTTCGATTCTTCTAAACTTAACCCAGCAGGATAATACCCCCCTGCCCACGGGTTATGTAGTGATGTCTGGTCGCTGCCCAGGTCTACATAAATATCTTCTGTATCAAATTTTTCCCATACCTCAACTATATTCCCCTGGTAGGCTATAGATACTACTTCTTTATTTTCTTTTGCTGTTCTTACCCTTGCAACAAGGGCATCGGCATTGGTTATAACCTCATCAACCCATCCCTGGCTGTGGCGCGTGTTAACCGCTTTAGAGTTAACTTCAGCGCAAACCGTTATACAGCCGGCAATATTACCCGCTTTTGGCTGTGCACCACTCATACCTCCAAGTCCCGATGTTACAAAGAGTTTACCCTCCAGCCCTTCGCCATTTTTGGCAATCTTGCGACCACCATTAAGTACTGTAATGGTAGTACCGTGTACAATGCCCTGTGGGCCTATGTACATGTAGCTGCCTGCCGTCATTTGCCCATATTGCGATACCCCAAGCGCGTTGAATTTTTCCCAATCGTCGGGTTTAGAATAATTGGGTATTACCATACCGTTTGTAACTACAACCCTTGGCGCCTCTTTATGCGACGGGAACAGCCCCATAGGGTGGCCGCTGTACATAGCCAGCGTTTGCTCCTCGGTCATCTGGCTTAGGTACTGCATGGTTAAAACATACTGCGCCCAGTTAGAGAACACCGCTCCATTACCACCATACGTTATTAATTCCTGCGGGTGTTGCGCCACGGCAGGGTCAAGGTTATTTTGTATCATGAGCATAATGGCTTTTGCCTGCTCACTCTTGCCCGGATACTCGCTTATTGGGCGGGCATACATGGCATAGTCTGGCATAAAGCGGTACATATAAATACGCCCGTAGGTTTCCAGTTCGGCAGCAAATTCTTTTGCCAAAACCTCATGGTGCTGCGGTTCAAAATAGCGCAGGGCATTGCGCAGCGCGAGTTTTTTCTCGTCGGCACTTAATATATCCTTACGTTTAGGCGCATGGTTTACAGCGGGGTCGTATGCCTTGGGCTGCGGTAGTTGTTGCGGTATGCCTTGTTGTATTTGTTCTTGAAATGTCATTTTGTGGTTGATAGTTGTTAGTTGATGGTTGATGGTAGCTACTGAATACTGATCACTGCCTACTTTTTCAGGGTACCTGATTTCTTATCATACCCATACGGGCAGTGGCGGCAGCCGTTTTTGCAGCAGTATCCGCGTTTTAGATGGTATTTTTCGGTAAATACCTTATAGCCTTCGGGCGAGAGGTAAAAATCCTCGCCTTCTATTAATTTATTTCCCGAAATTTGGTCGCTCATACGTACAAATTTAGCAACTTTACATTTAATGTAAGGTATTGCTCCTAAATATTTAATAGATGTAGTTGCCCATAAATACATTCAATATCCGGGCGGCTGTCATTCCGAATGAAGCGCAGCGGAATTGAGGAATCTTTATTTCTGATGTTTTCGATTACGTTGATTTCAAAATGTATAAGTTGCTTTAAAAACTGCTTTCGCACATATAAATTAAATGATACTTATTGCCTCTAAATATTTAGTTCCAAAAGGTTACATAGGCATAACCCTCTATCCTTTTATTATTGTTAGGGAACGCCGGCTAATGCAACATACTGTACTGCTTAACCACGAGCGAATACACTTACGGCAACAGGCCGAAATGCTTATCCTGCCTTTTTATATTTGGTATGTAACCGAATACATTATAAGGCTTTTAATGCACCGAAACCAAACACAAGCCTATAAAAACATTAGTTTCGAGCGTGAGGCTTATGCCAATGAAAATAATCGTGATTATTTAAAACACCGCCCATTCTGGAATTTCCTCAGATATATCAGCACAAAAAATTGAACTTTACAACAAACCCGGAATGTGCATAACGCCGTAACTTTGCAGTATTATTTATATAATATCCCTTGAAATCAAAACTTCATTTTAAGATCTATACACAGACAGAAGCATTGCCAGAGGATTGGGATGCCTTTGCCGAAAAGAACATTTTTTTATCCCGCCGGTATTTAAGCGTGTTAGAACACTCATCTCCCGATAATATGGACTGCCATTTTATTGGGCTTTATAAAGATGGTGCTTTGTGCGGCATTGCCCTATCGCAGTATATTAACCTGAGCCGCATCAACACATTTGCAGAGGAGAAAAAAGGCTTTTGCCTAAAAGATTATATCTTTAAAAAATTCTCGTCGCATATACTTATCATTGGCAATAACACCCTTACGGGACAAAATGCATATTTGCTTAATGATGTAATTTCTGAGACTGAAGCACTTCATCTGCTTACAGGCATATTATCTCAACTTAAAAAGCAGTACCGCAAAAAGTGTATTTACATAAACCTGCTTTCTATTAAAGATTTTAATACAAAAGAACTGCCTAATTTTAAGGCAGCCGGTTTTAAAGGGTATTACCAGTTTTGTACCCAGCCAAACATGATTTTTAGCATTCGCGATAACTGGATTTCTATTGATGATTACCTGGCCGACCTTTCTACCAAATACCGCACTCAGTACAACCGTGCACGCAAAAAAGCACAGGGCATTGAAAAACGAAAACTAACCAAGGCCGAAATTAAAAAGTATGAATCCTGCATTAGCCGCTTGTATTTAACCGTGGCGGGTAATGCATCGTTTAACACTTTTAATTTACCTAAAAATCATTTTGAGGTTTTTAAGCAGCAACTTGCAGATGATTTTTTGTTTTATGGCTATTTTCTGGATAATGAACTTATGGGGTTTAATACGCTAATAAAAAACGGTACCGATATGGACACCTACTTTTTAGGTTACGATGCTTCCATCCAAAAAGAAAAAATGCTATACCTTAACATGTTGTATGACATGGCAAGCTATGCAATAAAGAAACAGTTTAAGCATATTATTTTTGCACGGTCGGCTATGGAGATAAAAAGTTCCGTAGGTGCTGCTGCCGAAAGTGTATATGGAATTATAAAGCACACCAACCCCATTATTAACCTTTTTACGGGCAGGCTTTTCGAGTTTTACGACCCAAAAATACAGTGGAAAGAGCGTAATCCTTTTAAAGTGTAGGATATTCATATCTTCATTACACCACATTGTTTTAATTCATTCTAAATCTGTATTAGGCCCCGATGTTTTTTAAATAATCAATTAATAGTATTTTTGAGGTAAAGCTCATTAACAACCGATATATAATTATGCATTTTACAATAATTATAAAACATTGATTGTATACAATTTACATTTATACTGATTTTTATGACTTTAAAACTTTAAACTCTACTTATGCTTCAGCTTAAAGATAAAAGGTTAATACGATTTGGACAGCATGTAACGCTTATCCGCGAAAAGCTTGGATTAAGCGCAGCCGATATTGCGGCAAGAAGTTACCTGTCTAAAAAAGATTTACTTTTAATAGAACAGGGCGATAAAAATTTTGGATTTACAACACTTTTAGAACTATGTAAAGGCTTAGGGATGAAACCCGAAGAACTGTTGTCTTATGATATTGATCTTTAAATTTATAGATACAGCTCACTTTATTAAGCAGTTACCGGAAATTAATATATGTAAACCGTAAAAAATTCTCATTAGGCATAAAAAACTTAACGTGAGTTTTTTAACTGTCTTTAAGATTAAAAACCAATTGCCATTACCAAGAAATAGGGATATAATCTTTTAAAAATTTGCCGCACCAGTGTTTCCCTGTATTAATACCATCAAACAAAGGGTCCATTACCCTTGCAGCACCATCAACAATATCTAAAGGCGGCTGAAAATCTTCTTCCTCCTGCTTTCTTTTTGCTAATTCGGCAGGGTCTTCATCTGTAACCCAGCCCGTATCTACAGCATTCATAAAAATGCCTTCTTTTGCTAAAGAACCAGCAGCAGTATGCGTTAACATATTTAGGGCTGCCTTAGCCATATTAGTGTGCGGATGCCTGTCGTCTTTATACCCATAATAAAATTTACCTTCCATAGCCGAAACATTAATAATGTGTTTTTGCCCGGTTGTATCTTTTTTCATTACTTCGGCAAGACGGTTACATAGCACAAATGGCGCTACTGAATTGACTAATTGTACTTCAATCATTTCGGTTGTTTCAATTTGCCCAAGTTTTAAACGCCAACTGTTGGTTTTTCTTAAATCAACCTGTTGTAAATCGGCATCAAGTTCCCCTTCCGGAAAAACCTCATTTGCAACCAGCGCATTATCAAAAGAGTAAGGTATCTGAGATAGTTTAGCCGAAGCCCGTATGCCAATGCCAGGCTCGGGGCCATGCCAGGCAACCGGCATATTCTCATTAGAAGGAGCGCCCACAGTTAATACTTTCAATTCCTCTAAACAATCGGTATGATCTGATAATAAATCCTGTACCTGCTTTGTTAAAGCAGCAATAGGCAATTCTTCATTCTCCATTAAATGAGCATAAAATCCGGCAGGCCTTCGCACGGTTTGCGCAGCATTATTAATAAGTATATCCAGGCGGCCATATTTTTGCTCTATAAAATTGCAAAAAATTTCTACACTTGGAATGTGCCGTAAATCCAGTCCGTAAATTTTTAAGCGGTGCCCCCACTCCATAAAATCCTGTTCTTTGGCAAAACGCAGTGCAGAGTCTACAGGGAAACGGGTAGTTGCAATAACTGTTGCTCCCCCACGCAAAAGCATTAAGGTAATATGATACCCTATTTTTAACCGGGAACCTGTAATAACAGCTATTTGTCCTTTTACATTTGCTGATTGAAAACGTTTGGCATAATTAAAATCACCACAATCAGTACACATGGTATCATAAAAATGGTGCATTTTAGTAAATGGCTTTTTACAAACGTAACAATTTCTTGGGGTTTCTAACTCTAACGGCTCTTTACCTGCCAAATCGTTAATTGCTAATAACTTTGGTGCAATGAACACACTTGCCTCGCGCGCTTCGCGAATTCCGGTTACCTTACGCGCTGTTCTGTCCTTTTTTTCCATTTTTCGTTTGGCGGCTAACTTCCCGTAGTTTTTCCTGCGGGAAAGCTCATCGCGGTCGGGCCTGGAAAATTGGCCCGCAGCCTTAATAAGGGCTGTACGCAGTTCTTTAGGTATCTCAAATATAAGATCTGTATCGGTATTTAATTGCGTTAATAAAGCAATGCATTTGTCTATTTCCTCCGGGTCTATGGTATTATTAACCTGCATGTCATCCTTTATCATCCTAAAAACAATTTCAATCCCGGCTTAGCTACCGGGGTTGCAAATATAGTTTTTATAAGCCAATTTGTTTTAATGAGATTATTGCAGAACGATAGCTAAATTAAATTTTTAAGGCAAAAAAAATCCCGAAATCATAATGACTTTGGGATTTTAATTTGTGACCCTGTCTGGATTGTTTTCGAACCATTTTATGGGTGATTTAAAGTTGCTTGCAAATGTATCTATTGTGTAGATTGCTATTGTAACCGTTCATAAGACATGCTTGGTAGTGTCGCTTTATATATCAATTTAGAAATGAATCAGCAAAAAGTGCAATATAAATATAAAATTAATTTCATTACTATCTCTTATTCATCGATTTCCTGGATATTAGGTTTTTTGCTTAGCACCACTCCATTGGGTGCCACTTTATAGGTAGTAGTTTCATCCTGGTATTCAAAATAACCCCCATTTGCATCATAAGATATGTTGTAGTTTCCGGTAATTATGGTTTTATTATTCAGGTCTGCTATGGTATTACCTATTCCTACCGTATTACCATTGTATACATCAAAAATTTGTTTTTCCTGAAAAGGGATTATTTGTTTTAGGTTTTCATCAAAAAGTGCTTCAGGGCCATTATAAACTTTAATAGTGTACAACGATTTTACATAATAGCCCTCGTTTTCAATTTTTATTTCTTTAACAGATTGTATAGCAACCGGCAGGAGTTTTTTACCGGCCGCGTTAGTTACATATATTTCTTTGCCTATTTGTGCGGTAAAAAAGTTGCCGTATTTTAAAGCTTTAGTAAACAACGGCTCCATGTATATTATTCCTTCACGGCTTATAATGCCTTGCATGCCATTGCGGTAAAAATAAAACAGGTTGCCTTCCTGCTCCAGCTTGTTGCACTGCAATGTAAATAATTTTTTAGGTTCGCTGCTGTAAAATCGGGACTGCCCTGTATTGTAAGCAGTAAAGCTGCTGTTATTGTTACTGCCTATTATAGTAGAAAGATTATGCGAAAAAGTTAACTTATCATGTACCGGCTTTACAACCTCAATAAGATTTGTAACGTTATAAACGCCCTGCCTTCCGTTTATCATTACCATAATATGGTTAGTACCACCTCTGGTGGCCATATGCCATATACTGTCGTAAACAAAAGGTAGTAATACTTTGTCTGTTTTATCTGTAATGCCAAATTTGCCGTTGCGCTTACCGGTATAATACTTATTGTATATAGAGAAAAGGGTGTCGTTTACAAAAGGTATTAAAATCTTGTCTTCAGTATTTACAAGCCCAAATTTTTTATTTTTTTTAGAAATATAGTTTTCCCAGTTTTTCCATTCGCTTTCGCTTTTAAGTGCCCACCCTTCGCTTATAAGCTGCCCGGTCTTGCTGTATTTTGAAACCTTTCTTTTGCCGGTAAAGCCACCGTCTGCATCCTGGTTATAAATAAGGTCATCTATTTCAACATCATAATCACCGGTAGAAAGATTATACAGTTTGGTGCGCCCGCCATACCGCACAAGAATTTGCCCGTCTCGTGTAATATCGCGGTATTCAAATTTTTTCTTTTGATCTGTAAGGTATTGCGCTATTTTTTTATCGTTAAGGTACAGGGTTATTTCCAGGTCTTTAGTGCCTTTAAACCGCGTGCAAACTATTACCCTATTAAGATATTCCGGTATAATTTTGTTTTTTCTATCATGGTCATTATCCGCTATAAGGGCTAAAATATCATCATAATAGCCGGCAGCAATAATTACTTTTCCGGTGTTGTCTATAACGCCCGGTTTTGTTTTATCGGCAGAAGTGTAGTATTTAAAGATCCGGCCCCACCTTGTGGTAATTTCTTCAAAAGGAGTTATATGTTTAAAGTCGGTAATAGGTTCTATTACAGGATAGGCAGCAGCAGATACATTTCCTTTTTCATCCATTACCCGCATAAGCTCTTTATCTTTAACTATAAAATAACCCTCTTTATAACTTATAGCGGGCAGGGGCAGGGGGGTAATGTTAAGCAAGGTATCTATAACTGCATCATAATACCTGCCGGTTTTTACAGCTACATTTCCCGATTTAAGGCTAATTATATCTTTATATAACGGTAATGTACGTTTGTTATTAATAATACTGAATAGCCCGGACAAACTGTCTTTATATTTTTTAAAAACCACGATTCTGCCCTTGTTTTTATCGGTAAAGGCCACTTTATCGTCTGTAAGTACTTTTTCAAGAGTACCATTCTCGTACTTATACATACTTGTATCTGCTAAAAACCAGGTAGACGTATTTCCGTTGAATGATCTTATAGTGCTAAACTGATTTACACTTTCTATTTTTTCTTTAAACAAGGTGCCTTTATTATCTATAAGTGTACTATAATTTTCGCCTGGAGAAGCACCCATGTAAAAGCCGGAATATACATAATTTTTATGTATAGGTGTTAAATACCTGTATTTTACCGGCACTATTATTTTACCATCCCTGTTTATTATACCTCTAAGTGTGTCACTGCTTACAATAAAATTACCGTGATCTACATACTCTATCTTAGTATAAACAGGAGCTATAATTTCTTTACCGTTATGATCTGCAAAGCCATATTTTCCGTTTTGTTTAATAAGTTTTAAGCCCGGTGGTGCATATTCGCCATCATCAGGATCCTCAGGAAATTCCAGGATCTCTCTCTTAGGGTCGTACGGAGTTTCATTTTCTTTAAGAACAGTTCCCCAGCGGCTGTAGAGTGTTTTAACCTTATTTTTATAAGCAGCCACTACTTCATACTCCTTATTGTTTCCTTGTTCTACAGTGATATAATCATATTTGGGCTTTATAGATACTTCAGGGTTAACGATACAGGTAAAGCCCCAGGCTTTTCCCTGCCTTACTAAAAGAATCTTCAAATATTTTTTTGGTATTATTTCATCATACACTGCGGCAAGCAAGATCTCGCCCGATATTTTTTTGAAACCCCGCTTACTGCCTTTTAAAAATACCACACCCTGCGGGAATTTATGTACTAAATCGTCTATTGGGTCGCCATACAGCAGGTTAGACCAGGTTTTGTTTTTAAGGGCGTTGCCAAATTTTGTTATAGAGTCGTATACCGGTTCGGCAAAATAAGTATTTTGTGTTTCGTTAAAAACACCATACCTGCCATTTTGTTTTACTATTTTATAATGTGCGACATTTTGCTCTATAAGACTATCAGGCAGGGTAGATTTGTAGAAGGTTTTATAATTAATGAACGTTGAAAGAATTTCATCGTTATCCTGCTGATAATCCATATACAGCCAGGTATAAACCTGTCCGGAAACAGGCAGCCCAAATGACAGGAAAAAAAGCATAAACCCCCAGGTTAATTGTCTCATTTTTTAAACTTTTTTTTGCATTATAGTTTTAACAAAAATAAACTAAAAACATATTCAAATTTTAGCCGGTATATTTTTGGATTAAATTATACGGCCGGAGAATTCATTTATCTTCAATACTTTTAATGTCATCTGCTCTTAATTATTTTAGAAAAGCGAAAAGTTCATCACCTGTTAAACTTAAAATTCGGTCATCTATCATAATCATTATGCAGCCTTTACCAATTAATGACAATACATCATTCTCCACCTTTAGCTTGTGGACAAGTTTTAAAGCATCCAGTGCATTGCTAACAGGGACTATTACAAATTAATACCATGAGGTCTACTTTGGCCTCTATCAATTGTTTTTGTTTGAAGACAAACTCTTCAAGTTGCTTGGCAATTTTTACTATGATTAGACCAAGGTTGATATCACAATTTTTTGCAAGTTCACCACGACATAATTCAGACCCCATGAAATTTTACAGATAGGCTGTAATTAGTTATCTCTAAAATTATATAGAAATAGCATGAAATAAATGTTTATATATTTATTTTATTTATATAAACATTTGTATCTTAGTTTCATTTCAAATTTTTTGAATATACATAGGGCAATAAATTATTCATCTATATGGAAAGATTCAATGTAAACCATGCAAAACGTATTGATTTGGTAGAGTATCTCAAATCAATTGGATACGATCCCCAAAAGATAAGAGGTGATGATTTTTGGTATCTCTCTCCATTACGGAATGAAAATACACCCTCTTTTAAAGTCAATCGGAAACTTAATGTATGGTATGACCACGGCAGCGGTAAGGGAGGAACTATAATCGATTTTGGGATAAATTACTTTCGGTGTTCAATCGCAGAATTTTTACAGCTTATAGAGGGCAACCCTATTTCGCCAGTCATGGGATTAGCACAGGAGGATGAAAATCGTCAAACGTTGGGTTTAAATTCTGCCGGTGAAAAAAAAGAAAATCTTGGAAGTAAAATGGTCATCCTCGATGTTCGGGAACTGGAAAATAAAACGTTGCTCGATTATGTGCGACGGCGAAGCATCCCACCGGAGATTGCAAAGCAGCTTTGCAGGGAGGTAGATTTTTCATTGAACGGACGGAACTATACAGCTATCGGATTTCAAAATAATGCGGGAGGATATGAATTAAGAACTGAAAATTTTAAAAGCAGCACCTCACCTAAAGATATCACTTTTATAGATACAAGCGCAAAATCGCTGAATGTTTTTGAGGGCTTTTTTGACTTCCTATCGTACAAGGTAATGAACCCAAAAGCAGATGACCCTCCATCAAATTTCCTGATACTAAACTCCCTTGCCTTTTTTTATAAGTCCAGGGAGCTAATGGAAAAACATGATAAGGTCAACCTTTATTTAGACAGAGACACCGCAGGCATAAAATGCACCAAAGAAGCTTTAGAGAGTAACCCGAATAAGTATACCGACAAAAGCTTTTTATATGAGGATAAGAAAGACCTGAATGACTGGCTAAGTCAAAAAAACGAAGTTAAGCGAAGCCAGAATTTCAGGAGGTCTATATAACGTCTGAGTGAGTAGCCAGCTATGTTTTGGTAAAACCAAAACGCTGGCTCAACTCATGCTACGCATTCGTTGAGGGAATTTTTTTCATGCTACGCATTCAAAAAATTATAATGATGAAAGACTATGGAACCGAATGATGAAACTAAAAAGAACAGAGGGGGACGACCAAAAAAGGCCGTTAAAAGAGATCAGCTAATGGCAATTAAATGTACGCTTTTTGAGCGTAAGACGATTGAAGCCAAAGCCAAAAATGCGAACCTTACCGTTTCCGAATACCTTCGTGAAATTGGATTGACCACCAAAATTGATTACCGAAATAAAGCACTGCCAAAAGAAATTTTAAGTTTCACCGGAGTGCTGAACCACATGGCAGCGAACCTTAACCAGATTGCTAAAAAGCGAAACAGTAATGACGAACTTAACCCGCTTGAACGGGCAGAATTAAAAGTACAATCCGGACAGGTTAAAGACCTTGCCGCCCAAATTAAAAACTTCCTGAAATGATAGGCCATGTATCCATCGGCAGTTCCTTTTACCATTGTATTAGTTACTGCCTTGAAGACAAAAAGGAATTGTCTGAAGAGGAAAAAATTGAACTTGGATTGCACGACCACTTGCAGCACAGGGAGCGTGCTGAAGTGTTAGAGTACAATAAATGCTTCGGCAACAAGCATGAACTTACCGAACAATTTAACGACGTGAGGAAATTGAGCAAGCGTGTTGAGAAACCGATGCTGCATTTGTCACTCAGGTTAGCACCGGGAGAAACGTTGACCAAAGAACAGCTTACAGAGGTTGGCAGGGCATGTGCTAAAGAATTTGGTATTGCGGACAATCAATATATCTGCGTGCTGCATAAAGACACCAAAGAACAGCATATTCATATTGCAGCCAACCGTGTAGGGTTTAATGGCAAAGTGGCAAGCGATAGCAACAGCTATAAACGCATGGCAGAACTCTGCCGGAGCCTCGAGAAGAAATACGGCTTGCAGGAGGTATTAAGCCCAAGGGCGTTCCTTTCGCCTAAAGACAGGCTATTGCCCCGTCACGATAGCAGGAAAGACAAACTGAAGTCAGATATTCAACAGACCTTAAAGCAGGTTAGCTCTTATACAGCATTTGAAAAGCAAATGAAGGAACTGGGTTACAAAGTGCTTAAAAGCAGGGGGATTTCTTTTATAGACGATAAAAAGGTAAAAATAAAATGTAGCGAAGTTGGTTTTTCACTGGCTAAAATTGAAAAGATACTCAGCCTGAAACAGCAGCTTGCAATTAAAAAGGCAAGCGAAAGCAAGGAACTGGAAAATGACAGCAGACCGTCATTTACTTCTTTCAACAGCCAACAGCCTAACTATAACCAACAATTCTATGCAAAAGAAAATACTGCTGAGGCCATTGCAAGCCAAATTTCAGGGCTTATAGGCCAGTTGATGAATCCGGAATATATAGCAGACTATATTGACCCCGAACTATTGAAACAAGGGAAAAAGAAGAATAAAAAACCAAGGATCAGTTGAGAATATTTAAAATGCATTATTATGGAAACGAATGGGAAAGATGGGCAAATTGAAAGAGAGACATTGCAATTAGTATTGGAAGAGTTCACCCAGGAACAGAAAACCTCTAACCAGAATATTAGTGAACTAATAATTGCCGTTAATAATGTTGGCAGTAAAATAGATGAGTTTAGAAAGGAACGGGAAATGCAACAAGCTGTTCCTGCAGTGACTGATACAAAACCGGTAGAGGCCATATTACAAAAAGGCTTCCTTGATATTAAATATATGATCGGAACACAGCCTAAAAACATTCTTAGGAAATTCCAGATACTGCTATTTCCTGAGCAGGATCACAAACTATTTTACAAAATCGTATTCGGCAGATGGTTCCTGATGCTCGTTATTATGTTCGTAGTGGGCTGTATCTATCAGTGGGGTATTCATTACAGCGATAACCAAAAGGAAATTGAAATGCGGCAAATGGAAAATGACAGAATCAAAAAGGCTTGGAAGTATATGTATTATAATAATGATAAAGAGACAAAAAAGGTAATGGATAAAGCTTTTGAAAAAACGAGAGAAAATACAAATAGTTAGTAATTAATATTCTTTTTTTAGCAAGTTGCCCTCAAAACACTTTTAAAAAATTAGCCTCTATTTTAGAGGCTAATTTATAATTCTGTCAAGTGGCATAAAGTAGCCTTTTATACAGTCAATATTTTTTACACAGATTTGAATATGATTTTTATCTTTAAAACCTGCGCCCTCATATAAAGGATCTCCTTCCCAGAAAACCCCTCTGGCAGAATCAAATTCTCTTTCGCCAGTTTCCTTTAAAAAGCCATGTAAAGATTCTATAACAGCACAGTCGAGTTCCCTTAATGCTAAATCTTCATTACGTCCTCTATTTTTTGGCATTGGAGTATCTGATGCATTCAAAGTAGCTGAAAGGATTGTATGCCCTTTTTTAAGTAACTCAAAATTTTTAGAATCAAGTAAATCAAGGCAGTGTCCTAAATCTATAATAGCACCAACTACAGCGGGTTCTTTAATTGTAGAGTTTTCCTTTCTACTAAGCTCAATTGCCCATTCTAATGCTCTTGTAGGGCTATTGTCCCAAAAATAGATGCCGTTTCCGAGCCAGTCATAAACGTTTATTTTTGGTTCTAAGTCTTCGGTGGAACTATTGATGATTTTATCGGCAATAGTTTTATCGGTGCCATGAAAACCAAGAATTAAGCCAGTTCTTGAGGTATACATATATCTTTATATCTATCTTCAAGTGTACCTTCTTCGTCAACTATTCCTGCATTTTGTAGAAATTGTTTAGAAGCTTCTTTACTTTGTTTTATTTTTTCTATAAAAGCATCCATCTTCAATAGAAGTTCATCAACTTTTCTATCTTCCATGATTATAATTATTTAAATACAAATATAATATATTATTGCTGGCATTTTAAGTTCTCTTACACATTTAACGTAGGATATTCATACTCACAAGTTATCAATTCGGTATGTGAAACTATAAGTTAAAATAAATCAAAGTTTTTAATTATTTAATTCCTTTTCTGTTAGCCACCATTGTCTTAATTCTATTATTTGCGGTTCCCTAATATTAATCAGTCCTTTTCCAGACTCAATTTTCTTTATTTCTGATTCAAGCTTATATTTACTAATAGGCGTTCCCACAAAATTACTTATTGCTTTGTAATCTTTATTTTGTACATTCAAACAAATTGGTAATTTCACCTGTGATGCAAAGTCAAAATCTTTAGTTTTGTAATCATCAACACCTTGAGAAAGCATAACTATAATCACACCTTTTGAACGCAGCAGTCTCAAAAGTTCCTCTAATGCTTTTCTTGCATTTTTATTTTTTAGATAAATGTGGGCTTCATCAATGACTATTGCATATCTTAATGGAAAAATATAGTCTATAGGCACACAATCATTAGTAGAACTAAAATAAGTATTGAAATATCTCAAAAGTAAAAACACAACTAATTGTCTTAGAGTATCTGAAAGAGCAGGAGGCAGATTTAAATATAAACTTTTTTCTAAAATATCAGTATTGTTTTGGTCACAGTTGAAAATATTTGTAGTCAAGTCTTGTATACCAGCATATAAAGTATCTGGCCTTCTGTTGTTTTCCTCATAATATAGCTGCACACGTTCAAATAACTCATCAATGGTTGGATAGTTATTTTTTTTATCCTCAAATAGCTCAGTAATTATATTTGTTAATATATTTTTTTGGGACACTCCAACACTCGGAACAAATGTAGCGATGGTATCCACAAATGCTTTAATGCTAAATGGTCTTTGTCTTTCTTCAAGGCTAATAGAAAGAAGTGGATTAAACTTAATTCCATTATCGTTTATTATATCTATAAATTCAGAATTAGTTGCATCTAAGAATGACTTTAATTGTTCTCTGTTGCCCTCACCCTTATAGTCAAAAAATATAAACTTTAAATCTTGGTTCGTGTTTTTAGAAAACTGGAATAGTATATCTTTTATTAATTGAGTTTTTCCTGAACCTGCCATTCCCGCAATAGCAATATTTCTATTATCAAATTCTCGTAAATCATTAAGTCGGATAGTAACGTTTTCGCCGTTTTCTAGTTTACCTAGATCAAATTGTAATAGGCCAGAGAATTCTTTAACGTCTATCTTTTTTGTAGCAAAATTTGCTTCTACAACATTTTTTCTTAGTGACAGCCCATTTTTTATAATTTTTAGTAAAAATTCTATATGGTCACCATTAGATATATTACCATTATCTATGTTGCTATTCCAAAGAGCCAAACCATGATTTACATGTAGCTTAAAAAGCTTAATAAATTCTTCCTCACCAGTATTTTTACCATAGTTTTGGTCCAGGGCAGCTTTAAAAATTACAAGATTAGAATTATCAGCTATAATAGTTCCAAACAATCCTTTATCATCTCTAAATTCTTTTCCATCTGAACTTGGAATAATCTCATTATTTAAATCAAATAATTTACCCGTCATTAAACTATATGAATATGCAATCCTGGGAACAATACCTTCGTTCTTAAAATTATATAACACTTTAATTTTATATAATAGCTCATCATTTTCTTTACTAAGTCTAATTCTCATAACTCTTGAAATAATCATTTTTAATGGTCGTATTTTCACCATCATTTATTAATAAATACGATTTAGAAACATTATCAGAAATGTCTTTGAATCTTTTCGGAGTAATTTCATTGTTAGTAGATAGTATTACTACCTGTTCTGATAAATTAGGGTAATAATAAAGTAAGATATTTTTTATATGTTCATCATCCAATCTTCCTAATGGTGTATCAATGAAGATAGGAAGACTCTGTATAGATTCTTTTAATATAGCTTTTATGAGACTTGATATATAAAGTTGTTTTTCTCCTTGAGATAAGACTTCTTTTTTTATTTCTTCATCATCAGAATTATATAGCGTTACCTTCATACCACTCCCTTCTGCCAAAATGGTAACTTGAACATCGGATACAAATTGCTTTTCATTTGTCTTAAGTTTATGCATCAATTTTTGCATCTCCTCTAAAATGTTTTTAGCTAAACTTTCTTTTTTTAATTCCTTTTGTTCGTGTACAAACTGCCTTAAAACATCTAAGTACTCTTTACTTTTATTTATTTTTAACTGATTCTTTTGATTAATTTCTACCTTTAAAATTAGGCTCTGATTTAATTGGTTACGTTTTATAATTTCTTTTCGAAGTTTATCTATTTTTTCAGTATTAATACCAATTTGTCTATCAATAGTAGAAATCTCCCTCTCGAAGTTATCCTTTTTCGATGAATATTCTAAAATAAGTTCGTCTTCAAGATCAGCATCAATTTTATTCAGAATACGATAGGCATTTAGCAATTCAATTTTAGTTCTATTAAATTCATCGATGGTGGTTTCAAATAACTCTTTAGATTGAGTATTTACCAAATTTAATGCGTCTAAAATTAATCTTTTTTCTGCATTGTTTAGATCATGATCAAACTCAAGTTCAGTAAATTCATCACCGTTTTGAAATAATTCGGAACTCAATGCTCTTGCCTTATCGTAATAGAACATCTTATCTTTAAACGACATTGTAGAATTTTCAGGCTCTGGCGGTTTGTTAAACAATACTTCTATGAAGTTGTCTATTTTTCCCGTATTGTCATTTAACTTAATTCTTGAAAAATCATTTAATTCTTGAACTTCAAGATGCTCATTTATCTCTTCTAACTTTCCTGTCAGAATCGCCAACGGAATTATTTCACTTAATTCACTAAATTTTTCTGTTAATTGTAATTCTTTCTCTTTCAGATTTTCAACTCTAGTTACAATAGTCGATCGATCGTCAGTAGAATTTCCCTTTTTACTGTTTTGAGTTATTAAACCATTATATTCTCTAATTTTCTTTTTTAAATCATCAATGCCTTTCAAATACTCAGCATTTTCTTCATCAAGATTTACTATTTCATAGTTTGCTAATTCGATAGCTTTTTCACTATTAATAATTTGTTCTTGGAGATTTTTAGAAGCGCCTTCTCGCCTTAAATCGTTGATATAATCTTGTAAATCTTCAATTAAATCTTCATAAATATCTAGACCCAGTATTTTCCCAAGTGCATCATTTATAAAACTACCCTCATCCTTTATGGATAGGTTTGCTATTTCCGAAATTTTTTCAGCATCAAAAAAAACAAATTTTGCGGCATCTAGCGGTATGACGTAATCATTTATGAAATTAATTTTATCATCGTCATTGTCAAAAACTTCTTGCTTTGTATCTTGATGTTTTATTGATAATTTTTCATCCATAGAAGACACATTAAAAGTCCTCTCTATCAAAATACCATTATTTTTAGACGATAAACCTTTTAAATCCGGGATCTCAGTATCTGTTATAATAATGCTTATCGAAAATGAATCTTTACCTTCTTTTTTTGCTTTCCAGTTTATTGATTGTTGCATAAAAGAACTATAGTTCTTTTCTTTAAGAATCTCTTTTTTAAAATTATCATCAATTTGAGATATTTTATTACCATAAAGACACCAAACGATTGATAAAAGCAAATTTGTTTTACCATAACCATTCTTGCCACCAATAACTACAATGTTCCTATTTTCTACTGTGTTTAAATCAATATCAATTGAACCATAATATTGTCTAAAATTATTTACGTTTATATTAGCAACTTTCATTTCGTAGCTTTTTCAATGATTTCATTAATTTTCTCACTATGATAATTATTTCGCCTAAGCAATTTCTTCGTTTTAACTGAATTTAATAATGTAACCAATGAATTATAATCTACCTCTTTCTCTTGGCAGATTTCACTTAGCCTATTATTTTGTTGGATTTTATTGTCTTTTATTTTCATACTCTTAGCATTTGCTCGTTATCAATTGTTACGAAATTATTTTCTATCAAATTTGATATTATATATTCTGCATTTTTTTTACTTATAGATAATTTTTCTGAAAAGTGATCAATGACATCTTCGAGGTGTATATCATCTTCTGTTTTTAAATAATGAGTAATTGACTTTCCTAAAAATTTCGGTAAATCGGTTAAATTACTAAAGTAACTTTTTGTCTTTAGCCCGATAAAGTTCTGATTAAAAATTACATATTGTTTTTGTGGATCAAGCTTCAAATTTGTAATTACATTTTTTGCGTTAGTATCTTCTCTATACTTATGAACTTCATTTAAAATTTCAGAAATGTGAACCGGTTCATCTCTTGCAGAAATATATTCTAGTACAATATCTTTAATCGTTCCACCTTTTATATCAATTTTCTCTTTTTCCCATTTCTTTAATCCGTAAGTACTGCTTCGCCCAAAATAAATTAAGTCCCTCGACTTTTGACAACTTCCGCGTAAAGACTCCATATTTTTAGATATTCCTGGATACTTTGAGTTTAATACGGTAAAAATTTGTTCGATTGTTGAAGGTTTATCTAACTCCTCCAAAGTTTCAAAAATAAATTCAGGCAAAGTCTTTAAGGTTGTTCTTTCAAACTTCAAGTTGCCATCAAAATCTAATAGTAAATTATACTCCCTTTCTATTAATAGTTCTGCAATGGGCTCAACTTTTTGAATTACTGCGTATTTGTCATTCAACAAAAAAGATGCTAGATAACTTTTAAAGTTAAAACTATAAGTTTCTTCAATTTTATCATTTAACCTAGAGCTAATGTCTTCTATGAAATTAATAAAATCAAAATCTTTTAATATTTCACTTTTAATCAGGTAGAGATTATTCCAGTTGTGTCTAAATTTTGATTTAAAAGAATGATAAAACAAGACATCTTCCATATTGCCTAAAATTGAATACTCATCTTTTAGATATACTGATAAAATAACTGTTAGGAAAAATTTCGAGAAATTAGTTTCGCTAAATTCATTGATTAGCAACATTTCATTCTCATCTAAATCCAAGAAATCTTTGCTTGTATCTAAGTTGTAATTTAAAAGCAAATTATCATCAAAATTTCGTAGAAAAATTAATTTCTCAAAAATTTCATCTAAAATTGATTTGCGTTTCTGCCTAACTCTTTCTCTTGTTAAATTTACCTCGTTAGCAGTTTCGTCTAATGTCCTGCCTTCGGATTCATTGTATAGCTTGTAAGAATTCTTTAAAATAATAGTTTCATTTTTATCAAAGAAACTATTTTTAGATATCAAAAAGTTTGTCAATCCAAAAATAGACTCCAATTCCAATATTCTAGTTGGTATGGAATAGAGTGGGAATGTTTTTTGAATTAAATATGTGTTTTTTAGAATAGTTAATTGTCTTTCATCTTTTGTATCATTTACTTTAAAAATGAACTCTTTGACTATTTCTAAATATATGTCTAGTTCAGGCAAATACTTCGCGCCGATATTTTTAATTTTATTAATATTAAATTCATTTGATAAGAAAATTTTCTCGGCGAAATAAAGAATTTTAAAATTACCATTTAAGTATAAATTAATTGCATTTTTTGGTCTTACTGATAATTTGTTAGTATTAAGTAAGATGAAAGAATTTAATACTTCCCGCTGTATTCTGCTAAGATTTTTAACAATAGTCCTCAAAGAATATGAGTCTTGTTGCAAATTGGTAAGTTCTTCATGAATTTCTTTAAAATTATTTATAATTCCTAATAATTCATCATTAGACTTTTGCCCACAGTTTTTTAATTTATCAAAACTTTTATAGTTTTGATAAAATTCTTTTAGTTCAGCTACTGTATCTAATTCATTGCTTTTGCAAACATTATATGAACGAACACTTAATTTTCCTTGATTAAATAACTCTTCAATTTCCATCCTCAAACCTTATAACTTATCACTCAAAAATAAGTTAAAAAATTATTAAAATAAAAATTATCCGCTTTTTTAATAAGTTTATTTTTAGAGAATTAAATATTAAAAATATCTATTGCTTGTTGAGAAGTTTTTCAATATAAGCAACTTTATCTTTTTCAGCCTGTAAAAGACGCTCGTACAATTCAACTACTTTATCTAAAGGGTTAAAAGTACAATTTGTATTGAAGCCAATACTATTGTCGTTAAAAGTATTAAAATAATTAATCACACCTTCTTCAGAGAAATTCTTTATAGCCTCTACATTTACTCCAAGAGCCTTTGCCACTTCAATTAGTTTGTCTTCCTCAATCGTCTCACTGTTCTCCATAATGGATATTGCCTGTTGGTTAGTTCCCAAAGCCTGTGCCAAAGCCTCCTGCTTCATATCACGAAGTTCACGAATACGGCTTATTTTACGTCCTATATGGTTTGGTTTTGCTGTAGTACTCATAATTCAAAGGTAATAATTAGGTGTGTTATTCTCCAAGATGTAAAATACATGATTTAAAATGTACCATACACAACAAATTGATTCGGTACACCTTAAAGTCTCATTTACTTGCTGATCATTACAAAAATACAAATTTAAAAGAATGTTCAACGGGTAAAATCAAAATTATGGACTACGCATTAAAAATTCCGGAAGACCACCCACATCAGGAGCAATTGCAGGAAGTGATTAACAGCCTGCTCGTAATTGTCCCAGCAGAAGCAGTTTATGTCTCTCAGATCGGGGAAAATAAAGACTCACCATCTTTCATCACATTCATTTTAATGGATAACTGCGGGCAGAACAGTGAAGGCTTTCAGAGGGTGTCAGAGAAAATCCAATTAGATTATCCTTATTTTATTTTCAAGTTCCTGGAGGATGGAGAAGCAGCTATTAAATTTGATGAGGGCAACATTTATTGCATCCGTCATTGCAACGTAAATCATTTGGTATATTACCAGGAGGGGCATACTATGTTTTATCCTACTACTACCAAGCCTAAAAAAATTTTCAGGCAATCAAATAAATGTTTTAATAAGCGCAGGAGTTCTCACTTTGAAACCTTTGCTAAGGCAACATCCTATTTACGCGATGGCAACTCCGTAGAAGCAGCGGCTTACCTGTACAAATCCCTTCTTAGGATGTATTGTTTTTACTTGGAAGTCCTTGCAGAGGATACGGTAGATGATTACGTTGATTATTTTGATTTTAAGGAAGCCTACTTTAGGATCACCAAAGCTTTTCCTTCACTAAAGATGCAGATTGACCTTGATGATCAACAAGACAGGGAAATGATCGATACGCTGAACAGTGCCCATATGTGTATCCTTAAAAACGAAACAATGGAAGATGTGGACAATTTAATTTTGGAAAGAGCCGTGCAAAAATTCGATCCTGTAGAAGAAATACTTGCAGCACTATACTATGAATACTTAGAGTATGGCAAAACACTGGTAAAAGATTTTACGAAGCAATCTTTTATACATGAATCAGTTCTCGCTGAAAGAATTGCATCAACCTATTTCGTTCACGATGCACTGGCACAAATAAGCGAAACCATAACGTCGTTTATAAAAACCAGCGCTATTTATTGCTTTGGCTATACTACCAAATGGCTGAACATAGGCAGCAGCAAAATAAACTATACTGACCAAGTACCCGGATATCATTTTTACCTGTTGCTGCTAACTGGCGAGTCTAGGGAAAATACTGTCCCATTGCTTCAATCGCAAATAAAGAAGCTGTTTAATAACCAGTATACGGTCACCATTTTGAGCCATCGTGTCCAGTACCTGCGCAGGCAAAGCCACAACCAGCAATATTTTTTCAACACCGTTATGGCAAATGGACTGAGGGCATATAATGATACTGAACATCCCGTATATCCGCTGAAAATCGACATGGTCAGGGACATGGCATTTACCCGGAATTATTGGAAAAACAGAATGCGCGCCGCTGAAGCTTTTCTTGAAATGGTACGGAATGAACATGACAACCCACACGTGATTATCCTCAATGCCCTGCTTCAACAGGCTGTGCAGCAGATTGCCATGGGGCTGCTTGACCTGTTCCTCGGCTACCATCCCAATATCTATTCCACAAAATACCTTTTGCGCCTTTTGGGGTGTATCCCAGAAGTGCAGCCGATCTTTGATAATTCTGAAAGGGACAGGAAGCTGCTACAGCTTTTATCAGCCAATATCGATATGCTAAAGCATAATGATTTAGATAGGGAGAGTATTGAGGACAGTAACGTTCTTTACACCAGATGCCGAGATTTTTTTGACGTGGCAACAAAGGTTGGGACAACGAGAATGGAAGCGGCTGGAAATTTAAATATAGAATGCCATGAATAGTATAAAAATCCCTGAAAACCACCCTGGAGGTGAACAACTGAAGAAAGTAGCCAAAACCTTATTAGAGTTCCTGCCGCTGCATTCGATGTATTTCTCCGTTGATAACAAAGAATTTAGCCCTAAAATTATAATAACACTTTTCCTATCGGACGAGTGTGAACTGGATTCTAACGACGTTGAGCCATTCGTGGAAAGGGTATTTAAATCGTATCCCACGTTTTCCCTTTCATTATTTGAACAGCGGTGGGCTGCTGACATTTGGGAAGGTGGTAGCCCATTTCTTATGCTTCATGCTACTATCGACGAGTTGGCCTATAGTTCTGACCCCTCAAATTTGATATTTAGCCTGGGGGAACCTGGTATAAGGAAACTACTAAGAAAGGCGCAAGGTATGTATGATTATTTTGATACCTCGGCGCAAACCTTCTTTAGGAATGTTACCTATTATGAGCGGTATGAGGATTATCTTCAGGCTGCATTCCATATACATCAGGCACTACAAATGATTTACATATTAACCTCAAAAATATCAAAAGGAGATTATTACGCCACCGGGGATTTAAAAGACTTTCAGGTGAGTTTTATTAGCTTTACACCCACGCTCAAAAATCTTTTTGACATTGAAAATAAGGAAGAATTTATAGCATTGGAGCAACTTAGTAAATCCAGTTATGCAATTAAGAATAACAAAAAACATGAATTTACGAAAGAGGCTATAGAGCTGGCAACATCTAAAACTCAAAGTATATCTCGGGAGGTCAGGGTATTTTTAAAACATACATTAAAGAGTGTAAGGCGAAAATCAAGGCTGCAAAAAAGAATGCTTTAGACGAGCCATAATTATTGCTGTTGTAGATAAACTACAACTTCTTAACGCGGCTAATCCACCGTTCAACACTTTTTTTTATCTCACCCGCCTCATGTCCGGGATAATATTTTTCCACGTATTCCTCAAATCTCGTTTGCGTATCACCCGTTTCCCACTCCATTATAGTTAGGCTGAGCATCGGCCATTGCTTGGTCTGTAGCATGAAACCATATAGGGGCAGGTAGGGAGGAGCATAATACAGGGAATTTTCAACCACTTCATCATAGAATGGTTTAGTAAAAGCTTTTTTCATATCCCTAATAACGTCATAGGGAAAACGCTGCCTGCTGCCTTCGCGGATAGCAACAGCGAATGCAGGCATACCTTTATCCTGAAAGAACGTATATAAATAATCCCGAAAACCCTCTTCTGTGAGGTCGCATAAATCCTGACTATAATAAGCATATTCCTTCTTAAACAGGTCTAAGGAAAAATCATCAGGATGCCGGTCAGCAATAAACCGAATCAATTCCATCTCCATTTCAATCGTCTTATCAATGGAAGGTCCACCCATCAATCCTGCAACAGCCAATATATATTTAGTTTTGGAAAACAGTTCAAAGAAATTGCTTTTGAAAAAAATAGTCTTTCGTTCAAAAGTTACCTGTACATATAATGGATGTGTCAATTTAGTACCGAATTGTACTTGCTTCAATTTGTCGTTGAAGTAGGTTTTAAAGCTTATTTTATAAGGTCTATCCATTGGAATGTATTAAAAATGGTTATAATGTTAAACTAAATGCTTTTCAAAAACTGACAAATACCGCCAAAATGATACAAGCTGTACAAATATATAAAAGTTTTTGTAAAACTTAAACTTATAAAAACAAATTTATTATCTTAGCATTATGAGAGTTATGACAGAATGATGAATGTAAAGCTAAACTGTATGGAAAGGGAAAGGGTGGATGAAAAAGGAAAAATTACAGCAGAAAAGGCTTGGAAGGTATTAAAAGATGAAGGGTTGGATGTAACACTCGAACAAGCAGCAAAAGTCTTGGAGTTTTTGAGAAAATTAGGTAATATAGCGGTATCTAACTATTTAAGGAAAAAGAAAGGAAAAGGGAAATGAAAAGGGTTGCAGATTTATATGTTCGTGTAAGCACCGACGAGCAGGCAGACAGGGGTTACTCTCAACGTAATCAGGAAGAAGTGCTTAGGAAGTATTGTGAGATAAATGGCATCGGTATAAGGGATGTTATTTATGAAGACCATTCAGCGAAGACCTTCAATCGCCCACAATGGAAAAAGCTATTGGTCAACCTCAAAAAATATAAGAATAAAACTGACCTTGTACTATTTACCAAGTGGGACAGGTTCAGCCGTAATGCAGGGGATGCCTATCAAATGATAAGCATGCTCAGGAAGCTTAGTGTCGAGCCGCAAGCCATAGAGCAGCCCCTTGACCTGGCTATCCCTGAAAATAAAATGATGCTTGCGTTTTATCTTGCTGCGCCGGAGGTGGAAAATGACCGGAGGGCATTGAATACCTTTCATGGTATGAGAAGGGCAAGGAAAGAAGGCCGTTATATGGGGCTTGCACCAACAGGATATATTAACCGTGTAAAAGAAGATGGCAATAAATACATTGCTTTTGATGAGCCGGAGGCCTCTATCCTGAAATGGGCTTTTGAAGAGATATCCAAAGGGATTTTCAATACCGAACAGGTTTACCGCCTTGCGCAGAAAAAAGGGCTTAAAGCAAGTAAAAACAACTTTTGGAATGTTATCCGCAACCCGCTGTACTGTGGAAAGATTGTAATCCCAAAATATAAGGATGAAGAAAAGAGGTATGTAAAAGGATTGCATGAGCCGCTAATTTCAGAATCCCTTTACTACGAAGTTCAGGATGTGCTTGAAGGCAGGAGCAGGAAATACCGCCCTAAATCTAAAACCGTGGAGCAGTTTCCATTTAGGGGATTCTTCATATGCCCTGAATGCAAAAAACTTTTAACGGCAAGCATATCCAAAGGCAGGAGCAAATATTATTCCTACTATCACTGTACGGCAGGCTGCAAACACAGGATTAATTCAGAGACAGCCCACGATATTATCTTAGATAGCCTAAAGCAGTACATTCCAAGGCCTGAACTAAAGAAGCTCTACACAATGGTTATCGCTGAATGTTATAGGGATCAGACCAAAGAAATACAGCAGGACAAATACAAGCTCCTGACACAAATAAAGGATTATGAAGGAAGATTGTCACACATACGCGATTTATTAGCTACCAATCAAATTGAAGCTTCAGATTATAGGGAAATGAAAGCGAATTATAGTGAAGTGATTGATAAGCTGGAAGCTAAATTATCGGGTATCGATGTAGAGAAGAGTGATATTGACGAATTACTGAAAGGCGGTGTAGAAAACCTGCTAAGGCTGCATGAATGCTACGTTAGCGGGAATTGGGGAGAGTGCCGGGATTTGCTCGGTTCGATTTACCCTGAAAATTTCACGATTGAAAAAAATGAGTTTCGAACCGCAAGAGTTAATGAAGTTGTTCCGATAATATATCTGATAAACAGTATTTTAGATAAAAATAAAAATGGGACAAGGAAGAATTTATCTTCTTTGTCCCATCAAGTGACCTCGACTGGATTCAAACCAGTAACCTCTTGAGCCGTAATCAAGTGCGCTATTCAGTTGCGCCACGAGGCCTTTTACAGTTACAATCCTGATTATAGTAACCCTGATTGCGGGTGCAAATATACGAATAAATGTTTTTATAATCACAATAAAGATTACTCTTAGATAATAATAAAGTAATGAAGTTATAATTAATTTTCCATGGCATTGGGTATAGCAACCTTCATTTGCTTGTGCAGTATGCGCACATCCAGGCGGTTAACCTCGCCGCAGTACTCGCCATCTATTTGAAAATGAACCGGAAAATTAGTAGTTATAAGTGCCTGCTGTGTAGAAATTATTTCTACATTTTCATTGCCCTCAAGGCTAATGTTACCCGCCAGTATTTTGCCTATAAACATAAGGTCGAGATTTTTAAGGATAATAACCTCAAACTTACCATCATCCATAATACCAATAGGGTTTATGGTAACGCCGGTACCATAACGCTTAGTATTAGCCATAACTATCATACGCGCTTCGGTCTCTATGGTTTTGCCATCTGCTTCAATAGTTGCTATAAAAGGCTCCTGCAAATCAGTAATGGTGTTAATAGCCTGCAGGGCATACCCCAGTTTTCCGCGTATGCTGCTGTTCTCATAATTGCGTATAAGCTCGGCATTAGCACCAATATCGCTTAGGTGCAGACTTTTCTTGCCGTTAATACACACCATATCCATTTCTATGTAATTATTATGGAAAGCAATTTTTATATTTTCAAGCGGGTCTTTAGAGAGTTCTAAATCTACCGATAGCCCATTAGCCGATCCTGCCGGTAAAACACCAATTATTACATCGCAGTTTTCTACCGCCTCGGCAACAATTTTAATAGTACCGTCGCCTCCCACTACAAGAATACGCTCAGGAGTGTGTTCTTTATATAATTTATATATCTCCCCTTCATCATCATTACCGGTAGTTTCATACTCTAAAAGTTTAACATTGCTTTCAGCAGCATAGTCGCGCGTGGCAGTTACCAGTTCTGTCTTATCATTACCACCCGATATTGGATTAATTACCAGCAAAAATTTCTTTTGGGAATTCATTAGCTTCTTTTTACAATAAAAGTAGGTAAATTGGAAAATGTAATATCTTAGTAAATATATAAATTTTAGATGAAGCCAACATTAAAATTATACCGCGGTTATGCTAACGACCAGGAATTTATTGTTTTTGGACATGTGTTTAAGGAAAGTAAAGCCGGAAACTATGAGTTTGAGAAAAAAAGGTTTAAAAACGCCAAATCGGTTTTAAGGATGTTCCTCATTAAGACTATCCCTAATACAGATGTGTACCTGGAACACGACGGTAAACGCATACATACTAAAACTATGGATGATGGTTATTTTAAATTTTGTATACCTGTAAAAGACGAACTAAAACACGGTTGGGCTGATTATTATGTAAGCACTTTTTATGATGGCGAAGAAATAAGGGAAAAAGGCACTTATATACGGCCATATCCCGGCGACCTTGGTTTTATAAGCGATATAGATGATACCTTCCTGGTATCGCATACGCGTAATTTGTTTAAAAAGATATATATCTTGCTGTGGAAGAATATCAACGACCGTAAAATATTTGAAGATGTTGTACCACATTACCGGGCACTAAGCACGGCGGGCCGCAATAACAAAAACGAACTGAATGCCTTTTTTTATGTATCGAGCAGCGAGTGGAACCTGTATAAATTTATTGTAAAATTTACCGAGAAGCACGACCTGCCCCGCGCAGTACTACTATTAAAAGATATTAAAGACAGCCTGATGGATTTTTTTGTTACAGGGCGTGGCAATCACAACCATAAGTTCGACAAGATAAAACACATACTGGAATTTTATCCACATTTACAATACACGCTATTGGGAGATGACTCTCAGCATGACCCTTTTTTATACGAAGATATCTGTAAAATATTTCCTGTAACTGTTAAAGCAGTCTATATAAGGCAAACAGGGCATTCTAAAAAAGAAAAGGCAGTTGCAGCTATAAAAAATATAGAGTCTATGGGGGTTGCCACATGCTATTTTAAAAACAGCAGCGATGCCATAGCCCATTCTAAAAGAATAGGATTAATCTCATAAAATTTATATTACTTTTAAGTAAAAAATGTTAAATATTAGGTACATTTATAGTACATAATATAAACAGAACTACAAATTTATGAAAAATGTACTATTAATGTGCAGCCTTGCCTTGTTGTTGCTGGCATCCTGCAAAAAAGATGCTCCGGTAGCACCAGAGGTTCCGCCTACGCCACCACCTGTAGAAAACCCTGCACCACCATCGCCACCTAAACCACAGGTTCAGGTACCGCCACCCCCACCTCCTGCCGAAGCACCAGTGGAAAAAGACGGTACATCTGTAAGCATAGATGGTAATGGCGTAAATGTAAGTACAAAAAAAGGAAAGAATGATAGCAAAGTAATCATCTCGAAAAGCAAAAAAGAAGTAAAATTCTCTACAAATTAAGTAAAAAAAATGCCCTCATATTTGGAGGGCATTTGTATTGTTATGCATTATCTATTTCTTCCTGAATTTGTTCCCATTCTGCCATTCGGGCATCAAGTTCTTTCTTTTTACTTTCATAGGCGGCAAAAAAAGCAGCATCGCCTACCAACTTTTCGGGATGTTCGGCCAGTAGCCTGTCATCCTTTTTTATTTCAATTTCCAGCTGTTTAATCTGTCCTTCTACTTTGCCCAGCTTATTTTGCAAAGCTTTGCCTTTCTTCTGATCCTGATAATCAACCGGGGCCGCAGTTTCTTTAGCAACAGTTTTAACAACATCTTTCTTTTCTACCTCGCGCATGTTTTGCATGTTGCGCTGCTCCAGGTAAAAATTAATATCGCCCAGGTATTCCCGTATCTTATGGTCTTTAAATTCGTATACAATGTTACTCATACCCTGCAGGAAATCCCTGTCGTGGCTAACCAGTAACAGTGTACCTTCATATTTTTGAAGAGCAGCCTTAAGTACGTTCTTAGATTTTATATCCAAGTGATTGGTAGGCTCATCCATTACAAGTACGTTAATGGGTTGCAGCAGCAATTTACACAGTGCTAAACGGTTTCTTTCGCCCCCACTAAGCACTTTTACCTTTTTCTCTACATCATCTCCCCTAAACAGGAAAGAGCCCAGCATATCGCGCACTTTGCTGCGGTTAGTATCTGTAGCGGCATCTTCCATCGTTTGTAAAAGAGTAATCTCGCCATCAAGGTGCTCTGCCTGGTTTTGTGCAAAATATCCTAACTGCACGTTATGGCCCAGTTTTATGGTGCCGGTATAATCTATGTCGTTAGTAATTGCTTTTATAAAGGTCGATTTCCCCTGGCCATTTTGTCCTACAAACGCAATCTTGCTTCCACGCTCTACAAGTAGGTCGATATCTTTAAGGATAAGCTTATCGCCATATTTTTTGGTAACATCTTCGGCCTCTACAACCACACGACCCGGTGTCATAGAAACAGGGAATGATATATTCATTACAGAATTATCATCTTCATCAACCTCAATGCGTTCTATCTTGTCTAATTTCTTAATCATCGACTGCGCCATCGACGCTTTAGATGCCTTAGCCCTGAATTTCTCAATAAGCTTCTCTGTATGTTCTATGCTTTTCTGTTGGTTCTTTTGCGTGGCTAATTGTTTCTCACGAATCTCACCACGCAACTCTAAATATTCAGAATATGGTTTGTTAAAATCATATATCTTTCCAAGCGAAATCTCAATGGTACGGTTAGTAACGTTGTCAAGGAACATTTTATCGTGAGATACTATTACTACAACACCCGGATACACCCTAAGAAATGACTCTAACCAAATGATACTCTCTATATCAAGGTGGTTGGTTGGCTCATCCAGCAGTAGTATATCGTTAGATTGCAGCAATAATTTGGCAAGTTCTATACGCATACGCCATCCGCCGGAGAAAGTATCTGTAAGCTGGTCAAAATCTTCACGCTTAAAACCAAGCCCCAGTAAAATTCTTTCGGTATCGCCCTGATAGTTGTAACCACCCAATATTTCATAATGGTGCGAGTAATCGCTTAAGTCTTCAATAAGTTTAGAATACCCTTCACTTTCATAATCAGTACGGGTAACAAGCTGATGGTTTATTTCATCTATCTTGGCTTCGGCTTTTTTTATCTCTACAAATGCCTGATACGCTTCATCAAGTACAGTACGCCCCGGAATAAAATCGATATCCTGCCTTAAAAAGCCCATACGCACTTCTTTCTCTGTAGCAATAACACCGGTATCGGGCGGAATATCTCCCGATAAAATTTTAAGCATGGTCGATTTTCCTGCACCATTTTTACCCACAAGGCCCACCCTGTCGCCGGCACCAAGACGGAAAGTAACTTCCTCAAACAAATACGATCCGCCAAAGGAAACCGATAAATTATGAATATTAAGCATTATCTTTATGTATGTATTTTAATCGTAAATTTGTAAAAACACAAATTTTTTGCAAATGTTAAAAAAAGGATCCAAACTATATAGCATTTTAACAGGAACCTGTCCCCGATGCCATCAGGAAAGCATGTATTTAGACAAAAATCCTTACAATCTTGTCAATGTATACAAAATGCACGACAATTGCAGCCATTGTGGCCTGCATTATAAAATAGAGCCTTCCTTTTTTTATGGTGCCATGTATGTAAGCTACGGCTTGGGGGTTGCATTTAGTGTAGCTGCATTTATCATATCTTTTGTCTTTTTAGGGTCAAGCCTTAAAACCGCATTTATAGCAATTATTGTAACCCTTATAGTATTTATGCCTTTGCAAATGCGCTGGGCACGTAACATTTGGATAAGTTTTTTTATAAGCTATAAAAAAGACTGGAAATCTCTTAAACCTTAAATCGAGATACGTTTATTTCCCGTGCTACTGGCGTTCCATTTTCAATAAAATTATATAATAATTTAGCCATAGCCGGCCCCAGCATTACACCCCGTGTACCCAAGCCATTCAGCAAATGTACATTTTTATGTATGTTATGTGTACCAATTAGTGATTTCCTGTCTTTAGTAGTTGGGCGTATGCCTGCCAAATGTTCAACGATTTCATAGTTACAGGTAATTACCTCATTTAATTTTTCAATCAATTCCTTTCTTCCCGCTTCGGTTGGAGTAGCACTTTTATTATACCATTCGTATGTTGCGCCCACCTTATAGATATCATCGCCCATGGGCAGAATAAACACCCCCGCATTTACAGCAACATCAAGTTGTAACTGCGGTGCTTTAATAACTAATAACTCGCCCTTTGTACCATCGAGTGGAAGATAATTAAAATAAGGGTTTGCATGCAGGCCGTAGCCCTCTGCAAAGATAATGTGCTTTGCTTTTATATTTTGATACTCTACATGATCTTCATGTAAAATAAGATCATTGTAGTTGAATGAATCTGTAGAAAAATTATTATTGCCATTTAAAAAGACATGGTAGCCATTAATTAGAACATTGGTATCTACATATCCTGTATGCAGTACTTCGCCAAATCCAAACGGTGATGGCAGGAAATCATACTTTTTATGAATAATTTGTGTAGATAAAAACGGTTCGAGAGCAGGTTTATCAGCAGCTTCAAACCAGTTATTTTGTTCCTCTACAGATGCAAATTTTCTGTAAACCTGAATTTCAAAGTCAAATTTTATCTGTAGACGCTCCTCTATAGCCTTATAGAAAGGTTTCATGTAGTCTAAATGCTCTTTAGAATCCTGTGGCAGGCTAAAACGCTTTAATATTACAGGGTTGTAAATGCCCGCCGCAACATGGCTCGAATTATAGGAACTATCGCTAATAACTGTAAAACTTTTATTGTTTATAAAAGCAGTCTCGGCAAAACATATACCCGCAAGTCCGGCACCTACAATAATAAAATCTTTCATAGTGCAAAGTTACAGCTATATCTTTTGCTATAAAACTATTTATTAATGAGAAGCTTTCTTAGAGATGCCAAATGGCTAAACAACACTACAGGTACAATAAAAGTAGGTAGCCAGCTAAATGGAAAATTAAGGATTGCAACATTGGGCTGATCAAAACCAAACTGTTGAAAAGGTGAAGGAGCTGAGAGTATTGCGAGCACTACAACATTAACAAGTAAACAAAGGCTTACAACATTCCATACTAATACAACTGTGCGGTTCAATTTCTTTTTAATATAGCCGTAGTAAACAAATGGAGCTGTTATGCCGGCTATAATATCGAAATTAAGACCACTAAAAGTCATTATTTCCGGTACAGCCATATTGAGGCAAAGCCAATAAAGAACAACTTCGACAGGAACACGAATGATGTGCAACAATATAAGTTTTTCCTGTGGCAGATTATCGATAAACATTCGGCCCTTTTTACTGAAAAATATAGTTATTAGCGCCACAGTTAAGGGTATTCCGCCAAACAAAACCAGTTTAGGGGGAGTAGATTCAACTGGTGAATCATAAAAATCTAAAAGCGTTAACCCTGCCTGTAATACAAGCCATGACCCTATTGCCAAACTCAGTCTCTTTACAGAGACAACGCCCGTTTGTTTTGCTGTTTTTACAGCATATAATACCGTAGCCACTACAGTAATATTAAAAACAGAAGGTATATAGAATGGAAGGCCTGGCAGCATTGAATGGATTTTTTTAAAATTACTAATTTCGATTCAAATGTATTAAATCTCCACTAAACTTCACTCATTATAACAACAAAAACCCCCTTATCGATTGGATAAGGGGGTTTAAAAAAGAAAGGCGATGACATACTCTCCCACAAACTGCAGTACCATCTGCGCAGGCGGGCTTAACTACTCTGTTCGGGATGGGAAGAGGTGAGCCCCGCCGCAATAATCACCTTAAAAGGTTCATTGC
>Ga0247813_10000143_pt1 | contig 88387 bp, 63 predicted proteins | sample UWRJL169409C1_FD_180719 | JGI IMG/M metagenome (GOLD analysis project Ga0247813, IMG submission 180719) | Plant litter microbial communities from Arlington Agricultural Research Station in Wisconsin, United States - UWRJ-L169-409C-1 | ecosystem: Environmental > Terrestrial > Plant litter >...
CAGGATTTAAATCTTTTAACACTATATCAAAAACTATAGAAATCCATTACCAGACGATACTGAACTATTTTGACAACAGAAGCACTAATGCTTCAGCAGAGTCTTTCAATGCGAAGATCAAAAGCTTAAGAAGTAAATTCAGGGGCGTACGATGTATAGAATTCTTCCTCTTCAGGCTAACTAATTTATATGCATAAATGTGCTATCCCACAGGTTTTAGTATTGATCCAAAAAGATTGATATAAATGCCGTTTTCATTTCATGGTATAAAACGAAAAAGCCCGCAAATACTAAGTATTTGCGGGCCAACAGAAGCCAATGAAAGACTTCAAAGTCGGGGTGGCAGGATTCGAACCTGCGACCTCCTGGTCCCAAACCAGGCGCGATAACCGAGCTACGCTACACCCCGAAAACAAGCGGAGAGACAGGGACTCGAACCCTGGCGACGTTTGCACGTCGACAGATTAGCAATCTGCTCCGTTACCACTCCGGCACCTCTCCTGCTTTTGCAAAAAGTTATGCCTTTTTGCGGTTGCAAATGTAGCTCTTTTATTTACTTATTTGCAAGTTTTTCTTAATGTTTTTTTGATTTTTTTTTTGCTTATAACCAAAGTATTTAACAGTCAGGCTCATGCATCTTAAAATTATTTAATGCATTTTAATGTATTAATGAAGTAAGACTCCGGATAGTACTTTTGCTTCATGCTTTCGCTGTCTAATTCTTTTTTAATATTGTAATCGGCGGTTTCTGTAGCATATTTAACCCTTATAAAAGAGATAGTCGATTTTTCAAGATCTTCGAGAGTACCTTTGGCAAACAGGAATGTAGCCGTAAGTATACGTATGTTGTTTTGCTCATTACTATCATATACCAGTCCGCTGCACTGGTCTTCGCTTGCACTTATAAGGGTTACAATTTTTCCGTTAGCAAGCTGCAGGTATATTTTAGAGGCTTTATCTATACAATATACTTTTGGAAAATCTTTTCCTTTTGCCAGGAACTGAAAATTAAGCATGGGCACTCCGTCGCTATTAGTTAAAGAAAAGAACATAAATTGCGACGTTCCTGCAAAAACCTTTTCATACATAAGATATTCACGGGTAGATTTTACCTCAACACCATCTTCATTTGTTGTAACGGTACTCTTGCACTCATCCTGCTGCGCACTAAGTGATAATGACGCAACAAGTAATAAGATTGTAAAAAATAATTTCATTAATTTTAATTTCAAAATAGTAAGTGTTATTACATAATAATAGTGCCAAATATAAATAAAATTAAACAAGCATTACCTTAATAAATAGCATCTGCAATAATAATGAGACTTAATTTTATAAATCATAAAATTTGAGTAGATTTGATTACTATAACCTACCCTATTATGCAAAAATATCTGCGCTTTGTCCTACTCCTTTCCGGCACCATAGCTATAACAATGGCATTTAAAAACCAGCCCGATTACACTAATGTAAAACCCCTTGCTCAAAATTTTATCGCTACACCGGCGCAAAATTATGCGAACTACTGCAGCGGGTGCCACGGCGAAAAAATGGATGCTTTTACTGACAGGCAATGGAAACACGGTAACAAACTGGCCGACCTTATGAAGGCCATTAAAAGCGGATATGCCGATGAGGGCATGCCTGCCTTTGGTAAAACCTTTAGCGATAAGGAAATCAAAGAACTATCTGAGTATATACTTAAAGGGATAAAAAATGTAGAAGCTTATAATTTTGACGAGGCTCCCGTAACTAATATATTTAAAAGCGACAAGCTAACGGTTAAGCTTGATACTATTGCTATGGGCATTGAAGTGCCATGGGGAATGGCTTTTTTACCCGATGGCGCAATGCTTATAACCAACAGAAACGGCGAATTATACCACGTTAAGAACAAGATGAAGCAACTGATTAGCGGAGTACCGGAGGTTTTAGCCGAAGGCCAGGGGGGATTGTTTGACGTTTTATTACATCCTGATTTTGCTAAGAACAACCTTATTTACTTTACGTATTCCAAACCGAAAAAAGTTAATGGCAAACTGCTGGCAACGACAGCCATTATGCGTGCCAAACTTAATGACAATAAATTAACAGAGCAGTCGATAATTTTTGAAGCCCTGCCATACGCCTCTACCCGACACCATTATGGCGGCCGGATGGTGTTTAACAAAGGTTATTTATACGTATCTGTAGGAGAGCGTGGTAATGAGAAGCAAAATCCGCAAAGCCTGGACGACAACCAGCTGGGTAAGGTGCACCGTATTAAAGATGATGGGTCTATCCCGGCCGACAATCCTTTTAAGGACAAAGAAGGTAAAGTTACGTCACTGTATTGTTACGGCAACCGTAACACGCAGGGGCTTGCCATTAACCCGTCTAACGGGGCACTTTGGGAAAATGAGCACGGCCCGCGTGGCGGCGATGAGATAAATATTATTACACCCGGCACTAATTATGGCTGGCCACTAACAAGTTATGGCATTAATTATGATGGCAAGCCTATTACAGATAAAGCTACCGCGCCTGGTATTAAAGAACCGGAACTGTATTGGGTTCCATCCATCGCACCATCGGGTATGGCATTTTTAAACAGCGATGTTTACAAACCCTGGAAAGGTGCCCTGCTTGTAGGCTCGCTTCGCTTTAAATATTTAAACCTGTGTTACCTTGACGGAAATAAAATTGTAGGACAGGAAAAACTGCTCAAAAACATAGGCCGTCTTCGTGATGTGCGTGTAGGGCCGGATGGTTACATTTATGTCGCGGTAGAGAAGCCTGCTGCAGCTGTATACAGGCTCATCCCTATTCAGTAATTACTAATTGACAATATGTTCCTTAAAGCCTGTAAAGTTTAATCACTTTACAGGCTTTTTTGAATATATGTTATGCACAATAAAAAAATATTTTAGTTAAATATCTAAATATCGGGAAAATCCGATATACCTTTGTATTATGGATTACGTAGAAATTTTTAAAGCATTATCTAACAAAAGTCGCCTGCAAATGCTGGAATGGCTTAAAAATCCTGAGGAAAACTTTCCGGGACAGGAGCCTTATGGTTATGATGATGGTGTATGTGTAGGGCAAATACACGCTAAGGCCGGCCTTACGCAATCTACCGTGTCCGAATATCTGTCTATATTGCAACGCACCGGTTTAATAGAAGCTAAACGTGTGGGGCAATGGACGTATTACAAACGCAATGAGGAGGCTTTTGCCAAACTGGGTAAAATAATAGAATCGATTATATAATTTTAATAGAATAAATAATGAGTACAAATAGTTTGTTTCAGCCGTTTAAGTTGAAATCATTAGATATAAAAAACAGAATAGTAATGGCGCCAATGACGCGCTCGTTCTCGCCAAATGGTGTACCTACAGATACAGTAGCTGCCTATTATAAAAAAAGAGCCGAAGGCGAAGTGGGATTGATATTATCTGAAGGCACGGTTATAGACCGCCCTTCAGCTTCAAATGATGGTAATGTTCCGCATTTTTATGGCGAAAAAGCTTTAGCAGGCTGGAAAAAAGTTATTGATGGCGTTCATACTGCCGGTGGGCAAATGGGCCCGCAAATATGGCACATGGGTATTATGGATAACCATCATTCCGGCTGGGTGCCACCTGTACCTTTTGAAGGCCCTTCGGGATTAAACCGACCGGGCAATAGTAACGGTAACACAATGACCACTAAAGATATTGAAGATGCCATTTTAGCTTATGGCAAAGCCGCGGCTGATGCTAAAAAAGCAGGTTTTGACACGGTAGAAATTCATGGTGCGCACGGTTACCTCATCGACCAGTTTTTTTGGGAAGGCACAAACGAGCGCACCGATGTTTATGGTGGTAAAACCCTTGCAGAACGTACCCGATTTGGCACCGACGTAATTAAAGAAGTGCGAAGGCAGGTAGGCGAAGATTTTGCCATCATCATCAGGCTCTCGCAATTTAAACCATCTGCTTATGATTATAAACTGGCTGCAAATCCGCAGGAAATGGAAGCATGGCTTAACCCGCTTGTAGATGCCGGTGCCGATATTTTACATTGCTCGCAACGCCGTTTCTGGGAGCCGGAGTTTGAAGGCTCTGACCTTAACTTTGCAGGATGGGCCAAAAAAATAACAGGTGCTGCAACCATAACTGTAGGCTCTGTAGGGCTTAGCGGCGATTTCTTTGGCGCTTTTGCAGGAGAAACGTCTCAGCCAACATCGTTAGAAGAACTTAACCGCCGTTTCGACCGTGGCGATTTCGACCTTGTGGGTGTAGGAAGGCCATTACTAAGCGACCCTAACTGGGTTTCTAAAATAAGAAAAGGCGAAACCGATAAACTAAAAGGCTTTAGCAAAGAAGCGTTAGCCGAACTGGTATTAGAATAATTTTTGTTTATATATCCTGAAAATGGACAGTTACTTTTTAAAAGTACTGTCCGTTTTTTTATAGGATTTAGCCATAGGTGTCATTGGTGTTTACAGCATTGTGCTCTTAGTAAGACAACTTGCTGTACATCACATCTTTTTACCACAAAGAACGCTAAGCCACTAATTATAAATAAACCACAAAGTGCACCAGGAAAGCCAACTAAAGTTGGAAGTACACAAAGCTGTATCTATTATTTCTACAATATTGAAGAAATTACATTAGTTACAATCCTTCTTTTTTATATCGCATTAAGGCTTCAATAAAATAATAGTCGCCATAACTAAGCGGGGTATCAACCTCTGTTTTGTTAGGCATATTGCCCACACCATGCTTTAATAAAAATCCACCATTAGTGTTGGGTGTTGCAAAATATTCCGGAGCCATCAGGCTTTTAAGTATAACATTGGCATCCGCATAATATTTTCCAGACAGTTTTTTATCTGAATATGAACCTAATTCTATCAGTGCCGAAGCAATTATGGCTGCCGCCGAAGAATCCCTCAATGCATTGGGGATGCCAGGCGTATTAAAATCCCAATAAGGTATTTTATCTGCCGGCAGGTTAGGATGGTTAAGTATAAAGCCTGCTATATTTTGCGCCTGCTCTAAATATTTCTTATCTTTTGTTTCGCGGTACATAACAACGTAGCCATATAACCCCCATGCCTGTCCCCTTGCCCATGCCGAACCATCTGCTGCGCCCTGGTTAGTTATTTGCCTTACAACGGCACCTGTATGCTTATTGTATACAACCTCATGAAAAGAGCTAAAGTCTTTCCTGAAATGGTTTTTCATAGTGGTATTGGCATGGTTAATGGCTATGTCATAAAAGGTTTTATCGCCGCTGTATTTAGATGCCCAAAACAGCAGTTCAAGGTTCATCATGTTATCTATAATAACAGGCATCTCGTCTTTAGTGGCATGGTTCCACGGTTCGCTATCCCAGGACTGTATGCATTCAGCAACGGCATTATAACGCGTAGCTAACGATTTTGCACTGTTCATGAGCACTAATTCAAACTCTTTATCAGGATGCAATCGCTCTGCATTGCCATAGCTGCAATACATCATAAAGCCAAGATCGTGTGTGGTTTTATTAAACTGTTCTTTCTTTAAATCTTCTAATGATTTATCAGCTAATTTTTTAAGTGCCGGGTTACCATTCGCCTCATTAAGATACAGTAACGTACCGGGATAAAAACCACTGCACCACCAGCCGGAATTGCTCGTTTCGAGCGAGTCATTCTTTACATGGTAACTTTTAGGAAAACGCCCGTCAGGATTTCGGGTGCCTAAATATTCATATTGCTTAGCCGATGCCTTTAAAGTTTCGTTTATTTCAGCAGTAAATACTGCATCTTTTTTAGAGCTGCACGAAGCAGCAACAAAGGCAGCAAGAAAAAATAAGTGCATTTTTTTTTTCATAGAACCAGTTACTTTACACCCATTTAAAATTCAAAATTAAAGCCTTTTTTTGTCAGTTTTTCATAAATAGCCTGATCAAATACATATAGCTTGGCAGCACGGTGCGACACATCTTTTTGTTTTTCGTCCAGCGGCTGTAACAACTTCATGTGCAAAATTTTACGCCTGAAATTAGATTTATCCATATCTATCCCAAGAATTTCTTCATAAAGCTTCATCAATTCAAAAAGAGTGAATTTTTCCGGCAACAGGTTAAAGCCTACAGGGGTAATTTTTATACGTGTGCGCAGGGTGGCAAGGCTGTATTGCAATATTTCGTTATGGTCATAAATAAGGTTGGGTATATCTGATATTTTGTACCACTTAGCATCAGACGCCGTAGATCCGGCCTCGATATTGTAATCTTCCCTTTTAACAAGCGCATAATAACCTATTGTAATAACGCGCCCAAGTGGGAAACGATCCAGATCGCCAAAGGCTTTAAGCTGCTCAAGGTAAATATCGTCAAGCCCGGTTAATTCGCCCAAAAGCCTGTGGGCAGCTTTGTCTATGCTCTCGGTTTCTTTAATCCAGCCACCGGGTAATCCCCACTCGCCCTTACGTATACCTTCACCGTGCTGCACAAGCAATACCTCAAGGCTACCCTGGTCGAACCCAAATATCACACAGTCTATAGTTATAGCATTCATTACTGTGCTTTCAACCTTTTTCCCCGACTCCTTATCTATAAATTTCTTTAACATAACTTATTTTAACATCAAACGAATATAGGGAAAATTTAATAACTGTTAAAAAATTATAACGATATGGTAATTTAACCCGTTAAATAGTGCCTGTTATTTTATCAAGAATCCAATTAGTGTGAGCCCCGATACTTCCAGTAGACGGATGTTTTATAACACCCATTAAATGATCGCGCATATTTTGCACGTGGTATAACTGTATATTTTCGGGGTGCGTTATAATTGCTTCTTCCCTGCCGGCAGCATTAGTAAGCACCAGCGGAACCTCATCAAAAATCGCAAAAGTTATTGTACCGGCGCTCCCATAAATGGTAACATTATCCTCTTTTTCGTATGCTCCAAAGTTCCAATTGCCTGTACCGGTAACACCAGATGTGTGTAACCAGCTTGCGCTTACAGCGTCTTTAGCAGTGTACAATCCCTGTTGGTTAAGGCTCACGCCATACACTTGTTTTACATCGCCAAAAAAGAACACAAAAAGGTCGAGGCCGTGGCTGGCAAGGTCTTCAAAATAACCCGCAGCAGCAATTTTAGCATCAGTACGCCAGTTATATGTACCAGCTACATCTATGGCAGACGGCGTTTTAGTAAGGTGCCAGTGCAAATTACGAACCGTACCTATCCTGCCCTCCTCTATCCATTGTTTAACCTTTAAAAACCTTGGCAGCGACCTGCGATAATACGCCACAAAAAGCGGCAGGAACTTTGCATCAAAGGCATTTACTATCTCAACACAATCAGCATAAGTGGGTGCCATGGGTTTCTCTATACAACAGGGTTTTCCTGCCTGCGCCACCTTTAGGGCGTAAAATTTATGAGTATCCGGCGGTGTAGCAATATATACTGCGTCAATTTCGGGGTCATTTATAAGAGCATCGGCATCATTGCCATATTTATCAATGTTGTGGCGACGGGCATAATCGGCAGCTTTTTTTATATCGCGACGCATGACTGATTTTATTTTGAACCCATCTGTTTTCTGGTAGGCAGGACCACTTTTACGTTCAGTAACATCACCACAACCTATAATGCCCCAGTGTATAATTTTTTGGTTGTCCATAATTGGTTTGTTGTTCTACCCAATAAAAATAAGGATTTTTTTAGATTGAGAAATTTATAGCCTGAATTTCTTTAGTTGATTAATTGAACAAAAATGTGCCGGTAATTTGAGATAAATATAATTTCACTAATAAGTGTAACAATGACAATTATTTTCAGCAACTTTGTTTATACCAACAATTAACAACTATGCACAAACTTCTAAACAACATTCTCTTACCCATTGCGCTGCTATTACAATTAGTAACTGTAAATGCTCAAAGCAATGCTACCATAACGGTAGATTTTGGCAAAGAAATAGCCCCCATGAAACCCGTTTGGGCATGGTTTGGCTACGATGAGCCTAATTATACCTACATGAAAGACGGTAAAAAGTTACTTACAGAGATTGCCGAATTAAGCAAGGTTCCTGTATTTGTGCGTACCCACAGCCTTATGGTTACCGGAGACGGTGTTGCTGCGCTAAAATGGGGATCGACCAATATGTATACCGAAGACGCTGCCGGCAAACCCATTTATAACTGGAAAATTGTAGACAGTATTTTTGACACTTACGTATCCAGGGGAATGAAACCCCTTGCACAAATAGGGTTTATGCCCGAGGCTTTATCGTTACACCCGCAGCCGTACCGACATTACTGGAAACCGGGCGACCCCTACACCGATATTATTACCGGATGGGCCTACCCGCCTAAAGATTACAACAAATGGCGCGACCTGGTGTACGGATGGGTTAAGCATTGTGTAGCCCGCTACGGCAAAAAAGAAGTAGAGAGCTGGTACTGGGAAGTATGGAACGAACCTAACGGGCACTACTGGAAAGGTACTCAGGAAGATTTTTTTAAACTGTATGACTATGCTGCCGACGGACTTAAAAAGGCACTACCTACTGCAAAAATAGGCGGGCTTAACATTGCCGGTACCCGTGGTAAAGAGGCGCAGGACTGGACAAACAACTTTATAAAACACTGCTTAAGCGGCACTAATTATGCCACAGGCAAAAAAGGCTCTCCGCTGGAAGCTATACTGTTTCATGCCAAGGGCTGGCCTAAGCTTAAAGACGGTACCGTATTTATGGATATGGCACCGCAGCTTAACGATATACAAACAGGCTTTAAAATAACGGCCTCTTACCCTGAAACAAAGAATTTACCTATAATCATAGGCGAATCTGACCCGGAAGGCTGTGCTGCCTGTGGTATGGCTACCAACCCAGAAAATGCCTACAGAAATGGTACCTTATATTCAAGCTATACCGCAGCAAGCTTTGCACGTAAGTACCAACTTGAAGATGAAACCAAGGTAAACTTTTTAGGAGCCGTGTCATGGTCTTTTGAGTTTGAAAACCAACCGTGGTTTTATGGCTTTCGCGACCTTGCTACAAATGGTGTAGATAAACCTGTGCTTAATGTTTTCAGGATGTTTGGCATGATGGGAGGCCAAAGGGTAGCTGTGGTGAGCAACAGGATGTATCCGCTGGAAACGGTTTTAAAATCGAGCGTGCGGGGCGAAAAGTCGGATATTGGGGCCCTGGCAAGCAAGGATAGCAGGTCGGCTGCCGTTATGGCGTGGAATTACCATGACGAAGACAAGCAGGGCGTGGCAGAAACGGTAACCGTAACGCTTAAAAACATTCCTGTTAAAGAGGCAACATTAAATATTTACCTTATAGACCAGGACAACAGCAACTCTTATGAAGTATGGAAAAAAATGGGATCACCACAAAAACCTACACCGCAGCAAATAAATACTATGGAGAAAGCCGGTAAGCTAAAATGCATATCTACAAAAAAAATAAAAGTAGCTAACGGTACAACCGAAGTGCCTTTACAACTAAAACGCCAGGCGGTAGCACTTATAAAACTGGACTGGTAATGTATTTTAAACAATAAGGCTTTGATAACACTGCCGTAATATAATATTACCGATTTTTGCCCTAAAATTTATTATGATTTTTAGGGCATTTTTTTTTGCTGTTCTAAGCATAGCTGCAACATTACAGGCGCAGGTTAAAAAAGAAAATATACAGGTGGCTTTCCTGGCCGATGTGCATTTACAGGATTTGTACGGCAATTTAACTAATACTGATTACAGGGGCGTAATGAATCCTAACGATGGCAGGCCGACACTGCTTCGCACTATGGATGCCCAATTGCACAGTACCCGCATATTTAACGAGAACTACTTTGCCTTTATCGCAGCCTTAGATGATATTGCAAAGCGGGGCATACATTATGTAGCCCTTCCCGGCGATTACAGCGATGATGGCCAGCCGGTACATGTACGTGGGTTACAGCGCATACTTAATGAATACAGCGTTAAATATGCTATACAGTTTTTTATAACCACGGGTAACCACGATCCTGTGGGCCCGTTTGCACAAGATGCCGGTAAAGACGATTTTTTAGGCGAAGGCGGCAAGTGTCAGCCCATATTTAGTAAGGAAGGGATGTATAAAGCCTACGCTTCTAAAGAACTGCCTGTTGTGGTAACTCCTGATATTGCAAAAATGGGATATATGGGCATTACAGACTACCTGCATGATTTTGGTTTTTTCCCTAAAATGGTAAATAAATATTGGGCAACGCCATTTAGCACCTATACCCCTGATGATTATAGTTATGAAAAAGCGAAAGAACAATCAGGACTGGAGCACCGCGTATACGATGTTGCACCGGGATACACCGTACCTGATGTAAGCTATGTAACAGAGCCTGTAGAGGGGCTTTGGCTATTGGCCATAGACGGGAATGTATATTTGCCAAAGGTTAATAGTAATGCAGCAGACCCTAAAACGTACCGTGGTGCCGATTTGGGTTACAACAACGTAATTACTAATAAAAAACATCTTATTGCATGGGTACAAAAAGTTGCTGCAGATGCAAAAAGGCTTGGCAAAACCCTGGTTGCTTTTAGCCACTACCCTATGGTTGAGTTTAACGATGATGCCTCGACAGAAATTGAAAGCCTTATGGGAAAAGGCAAATGGCAACTGGACCGTGTGCCTGTTGAAGCAGTTGCCCAAACCTTTGCCGATGCCGGCATACAAATACATTTTGCCGGACACATGCACATAAATGATACCGGTACCCGAACCAGTGCTAAAGGTAACACACTGGTTAATGTACAAACACCATCATTAGCAGCTTACATACCGGCATATAAACTGCTTACCATTAAACCGGATAACATACTGGAAGTTGAGACCATAACTATTGATAACGTACCTGACTTTGATGCACTGTTTCCGCTTTATAAAATGGAATATGATTTCCTGAAAAGTCAGAACGCAAAAGACATTTGGAATAATGATATCTTAAAAACAAAAAGCTACCATGAGTTTACTGATTTTCATTTAAAAGAACTGGTGCGCCTGCGTTTCCTGCCGGATGACTGGCCTGTGGAGTTTAAAAATTTTATATTGAAGGCTTCGGGCGAGGATTTACTGGTCTTAGCAGGCGGAAATAATAAGGCTATCAGTAAACAACTGGCAAAAAGCAATCTTAAAATAGAAGATTTTAAAAAATGGAACGGCCTTGACCTGGTTACCGATTTTTACCGCATTCGCAGTGCCGACCAATTAGCCCTGGCAGATATTAGCAAAGAACGCATTAAACAATACGAGTTTTTAGCAGATCGTTTTACAAAAAATCATTCAGTAAGTACTGATGATATTACCGCTAAGAACCTTGGCCTGTTCTTTACTATATTGCATAAATTTTTAAACGGCGACCCGGCTAACCATTTTAGTGTAGATCTTAAAACAGGTAAAGTAAAGGATTTAGGCAAGTAGTTTTTAGCCACTAAATTACACGAATACTGCTAATTCACTGATATGTTCAGGATTATAACTTGATGTTTCAATACGATAATAAGTTTTTATAATTTGTAACTAATTATTGTTAACCAGTATATATCGTGGTATTTAATAGTCAAAAAAAAACTGTGAATATTATAGCAATTTCTATTATTTGCCAATTCTTTTAACTTTACGAGATAAAGACTTTCGGCTTACTCATAAATAAAACTGCGGTACCACACAACATGAATACCGCAGCACTATATAACCCTGAAAAACAAAACTACTTTTTCTTAACTACGCCTATAAGGGGGTTAACCCTAACATAGCCCCCTTCATCAAATTTGATGTGGTAAGGCGAGTTAAAAAATTTACTGGGCATATAATAATCTGTTGTAATAATTTGTGCACCCGATTTTTTTGCTGCTTCAAAATGGTTGTAATCATTAGCACGGGCTTCCTTAGTATCAGAGTCGGCGCGGGTACGTATTATGTATCCTTTTTTAACAAGATCTGGTATTGTAGCATCTTCAGAGTTATTGCGAAACATTGCCGCTGCCTCCGGAGTTCCCGGTTTGGCATTTACAAAAACCACACGCCCTTTTAACGAAGGGTGCCCCTGCATGTACAGGTCACGCTTTTTATCGCTGTTATCAAGTATAAAAAAGAATTTGCCTTTTGCCTCTCTAAGTGTAGGCCAGTTCCCTTTTAAAACTGCTTCTTCAAGGGTTTTATAGTTTCCACGCACCATATCGGGGGTAATAAGTTTATTAGCACCAAGATTTTTACGGATAACGTCATCAACCTCATCAAATAATTTAGGTGTAAACATTTCCGGCACGGTACCAAAACGATTAGCATCGCCATCTTTAGGCTCAAGTGTTATAAATACAGGAATATGGTCCGGGTGCGCGTCGCTCCACGTTTTAAGTTTTTGCAGTAAATCTTCAAACGTATAGCTTGAAGTCCTGAAATCTATATCGGTAACATGAAAAACCTTAAAGCCGGGTTTGTTCATAACTCCATCCGGGTCATACGGCTGGTCTGGCTTAGCCATGTCGAGCCCCTTAGGATGTGCATATTTACCACCTTTGCTATCGGCATAAATATCTATTTCGAGATTGCGTAAACCCATATCAAGCTGTTTAGTAATAGCAATATGCTCATACTGTAACCCGCGAAGCTGGTTAGCAGTATCTTTTGCAGATATTGCCTTATATAAAGCAGGCTCAATAGCATTTTTATAACTGTTATGAGAGCCTATAACCTGTATTTGGTTTAGCTTAAGGTTATCGTCCTGAGCATTGGCATTAAAAAAAGACACCCCTGTAATTAATAGGGTAAGCGCTGTAATAACTGGTTTCATAAGTATAAATAGGTAATGTTTTGTGTGTAACCACAAAAGTATTCCTGCAATGTTATGGCTATGTTATTCCTAAAAAAATAAAACATTGCCAAAGCGTCAATTTTATGTAAACCACATACCGTTTTTAACCCATATTAAACGTTATAGTATTACATCAATTTAAAATTAAAGTAACACTAACCGCCGTTTTACTGCTATTCTATTCCATTCGCTTAATTTAAAGATAACCTTGAGGAAAACCGTATTGGCATTTCATTTCTTTATTTCGCAAACAATAATTAACTGTTTTTTTAACACATTAAAACACCATTATTATATCAATTATTAATCGACACTAAAACTAATAAAAATTATATATGGTAATAAACTAAACTACAGAAACAAAAACACACAAACAAAAAAAAACCGCAGTTGCTACGAACAACTACGGCTACAAATTAAGCATCGTTAACCAATAACTTAATCTCAATGTATTTTAAAAATACCTTTATAAATTTTAAGAGCGCTTGTTTTATAGTGCCAGCTGTACTGTCATTCACGGCAGGCTATAGTAATATAATGCCCGGAGAGCTAAAAGTAAACATAAATCGTGAAACTTTATTAGCAACTGCCGTACAACAAACCGTAAAAGGTAAAGTAACCGACGAAAACGGCCTGCCATTACCGGGAGCTACTATTATGGTAACCGGTACAAGCACGACTGCCGTAACAGATATAGACGGTAACTTTGAAATCGCTGCTGCAAACGGAGCTACCCTGGATGTAATATACATGGGTTACAAAACACAAACTGTTACTGTTACAGGTGCTACCGTTACCGTTAAAATGGCACCGGACGCATCTGAACTTAATGAAGTACTGGTAGTGGGTTACGGTAAACAGTCTAAAAAAGACGTTACCGGAGCTATAAGCCAGATAAGTTCAGAACAATTCAGGCAGGGTGTAAACATCTCAACAGATCAGTTATTGCAGGGTAAAATTGCCGGTGTGCGTGTTACACCTACCAGTGGCGAGCCGGGAGCAGGTATTAATGTAAACATTCGTGGTGTAGGCTCTATACGTAGTGGCAGCACTCCTTTATTTGTGGTAGATGGTGTACCATTAACTAACGACGGTGTAAGCCCTACAGGCGCAAACGTGGGCTTTGGCTCTTCGGCAGCAAAAAACCCTCTAAACTTTTTAAATACCAGCGATATCGAGTCGATATCAGTACTTAAGGATGCTTCGGCAGCTGCCATATATGGTGCAAGGGGTTCTAACGGTGTTGTAATTATAACCACAAAAAAAGGTGCTAAAGGCAAGGCAAGCTTTACCGTAGATTCTTATTTAGGCTTCTCTAAAATAATGAATAAGCTTGATGTGCTTAGTGCAGACGAATACCGTAAAGCTATATCTGACCCTGCTTTTGACCACGGTGGCAATACCGACTGGCAGGATGTGATTTTTAGAAATTCCGTTACAAAAAACAATTCATTTTCATTCTCTAAAGGTACAGATAGTGGTAACTATTACGTATCTGTAGCACAAATGGACCAGGAAGGTATTGTGCACAACAGTAATTTTAAACGTACTACAGGAAGAATAAACGCATCTGAATCATTTTTAGATGATAAGCGTTTAAAACTTAAAATGAACCTTACCGCCAGTGAAACAAAAGATAATGGCGTACCAACAGGTGATGATGGTGGGTCTGACGGGCAGTTGATCATCCATACCCTTATGGCAAACCCTACCCGTTCTGTATTTGATGCAGACGGAAACTATACTAACTTTAACATGAATGCCCACTATAACCCGGCATACCTGTTAAGTATTTATGAAGATGTAACCCGCACCACACGTGTATTGGGAAATCTTGAAACGTCATTCAGGATCCTGAAAGGGCTGGAATACAAACTGAATCTGGGTATAGACCGATCTGTTTCAGAGCGAAATACCACTATTTACAATAACCTTACTGACCGTAGTCGAACCGGCCGTTATGTACAGGGTAATGTAGACTCTAAAAACTCATTAATAGAGCATTATTTAACGTACGATTTCCTGACAGGTAAACATAAGTTTGACGCTATGGGCGGTTTCTCCTATCAAAAATTTGAAACAGGAGGCACAAGCTTTATAATAACCGATATAAATGCAGTGGGGGTAGGAATTAAACCATCTATTAATCCTGGTTATGTAGGTACGCGATCTGGTATATCAGGTTTTGCACAAATAAATGAGCTGCAGTCTTATTTTGGCAGGGTTAATTATGCTTTTGATGGCAAATACCTTTTAACAGCATCTTTAAGGGCAGACGGTTCTACCCGTTTTGGTGAGAACAATAAGTACGGTTACTTCCCATCTGCAGCAGCAGGCTGGAATATCTCTGAAGAGAGTTTCCTTAAAGGGTCATCTGTAGTTAATAACCTAAAACTTCGCGCAAGCTGGGGCCAGACGGGTAACCAGGAAGTGCAAAATAAAGTTACACAAACCAGCTACTCTTTAACTGAGGCAGACGGCTATTACCTGTACGATGATTTAGGGCTGGTAAATGGTATAACTTATTCACGAACTGCTAACCCTAACCTTAAGTGGGAAGTGGTATCACAATACAATGTTGGGGTTGATTTTAGCCTTTGGTCAGATAAACTATATGGTAGCGTTGATTATTTTAATAAAACTACTACAGATGCTATTTTATTTATTAAGGCGCCTCTATTAAGCTCTACATCTAATATCTGGACAAACATGGATGGCAAAATTGTAAACAGCGGCCTTGAATTTATGTTGGGTTCTAAGATTGTAAAAACTGAAGACTTTACCTGGGACTTAGATGTAAATGGTGCTACACTTAAAAATAAAATTAAAGACCTTCCGGTTTCTCAAATTTTAGCAGGTACAGTATCCGGGCCGGGCCTATCCGGGGTTACAGGTAATATTTATAAAAGTGGTTATGCAGCAGGATCTTTCTACCTAAAAGAATTTATTGGTTATAATGCAAATGGTGCAGAGGTATATAAAGATCAAAATGGTGACGGCACAATTGATAGTCGTGATAATAAAATATTTCAAGGTGCAATACCTAAATTTACCTATGGTATAAACAGTAATATGCGCTACAAAGATTTTGACTTTTCATTCTCTGTTATTGGCCAGACAGGTGGTTATTTAATAAACAATACAAACATTAATGCTCTTAACATTAATAACCTTGCATCTGACAGGAACACCCTTGTTGATTATTACCACTCTGGTGCAAACAAATCTAACGCCCCGCAGCTATCATCATTGTATCTTGAAAAATCAGATTTTATAAGGCTTAACACTGCTCGTATAGGCTATACTTTTAAACACCCAAGCCTTGCCTGGATGGATAGTTTAAACCTATACATTACAGGGCAAAACCTGTTTACAATTACAAACTATTCTGGTTTCGACCCGCTAATTAACAGTAACAAAGCTACAGATGGTAACCAGTCTCTTGGTATTGATTATGGAAACTACCCTACAGCAAGAACTATTATAATTGGTGCAACATTTAAAATATAACGCTATGAAATTAAAAACAAAATTTAACAGTAAAATTATAATTACGGCCTGCCTTACTGTAGTGTTAGCCGGTTGTACTACCCTAAATGAGGAGGTGCTTGACGAAGTTTTAATAGGCCAGCCATCCAGTTCTATCAATGCACTGGCAGCTGTATACGATCGTTTAGGCGAAGATACTTTTACAAATGCCGGTGGTATGCTTGCCATGCAGGAACACACCAGCGACGTGAGTATATTACCTACCCGCGGATCTGACTGGGGTGACGGAGGTAAATGGCGTGACATGCATGAGTTTACCTGGACTCCAAGCAATGCCGTAATTACAGATAACTTTGAGAGGATTACCAATGGTATTACCCGCTCTTTAGTAGCTATTAAAGCGATAACTGATGGTAATGATGTGCAAAAAGATTTATTGCTTGCTGAGGCAAAAGGTATGCTTGCTTTTTACACCTATCATACAATGGATCTTTACGGACAGGCTCCTTACCGTGACCCACTTGTAGCCGGTGCCCCTACACAGATGCTTCAGGCAGCCGATGGTATAGACAAACTGATACTTGACGTTGAGGCTGTACTACCGCAACTTGCCGATCTTAACGATCAACGTACGCACAACGGCAGATTTACTAAACAGGCGGCTTATGCACTACTGTCTACCATGTACCTTAACCGTGCCGTGTTTAAAGACCGTTATAACGCTACATCAAGCTTTAACTTTAGTGAAACTGCTGTAAGCGGCACCGGCACCGATATGGACAGGGTAATTTATTACACCAGCCTTTTAATAGACTCAGGCAGGTTTACCCTTGCCAGCAATTATTTTTCTAATTTTGATATTAATAATTCAAGAGCTCCGGAACTTATTTTTGCCATAGTACAAAAAATAGATAACAAGCACAATGGCAGCAACGACCTTGCTTACAACTCTATGGAACGTAACCAGAGGGTTTCGCCTACTAACAGGGGTACTAATGCATCATGCCTTACACCAGAGTTTTATGCAAGCTGGAACGGCAACCACAATGATCCGCGTTTTAGCCGTAAATACCAATATGCCGATGGTACCTGGTTCATGAACGATGGTACCGATGTTAGTGTACCATCTGTAACCGCTACAATTTCTAACCTTACCCAACCGTGGTTCCATTTTAACCGTGGCATACAGGAAGGTCAGCAATATGGGCCAAAGCTTACCTCTACAGGTGCATTTGAAATGATAGACGGCAGGATAAAAGTATCTGCCCTGGTATGCGAAAAAAGCGCTACCACACCAATGGTATTTACTCCGGAACTTAATTTTGACAACCCAACACAGGCTGTATTTCCAACAAGCCAGATTAACCGTGGCACACGCTGCTTTAAGTTTGAGTTTGACCCGCAGGCAGGTAATGGCGCAAGTAATGTAGACATACCTCTTTACCGTTTAGGCGGTATATATACCATGAGGGCCGAAGCTTACCTGCGTAAAGGTAATAACGGCGCTGCCCTTGCCGATATTAACCTGTTGCGTACTGCAAGAACACGCGAGGCACTTTATGGCAATGCTCCCGGTGTTGCTATACCAAGCATAGATATGGATATCCTTTTCCGCGAAATAGGTTTCGAAATGTACTGGGAAATGTGGAGAAGGCCACAAATGGTACGTTTTGGCAAGTTTGACGCTGCAAGGCCTACATCTGCTAAACCGGCATCACAACCTTTCCGCAGGGTGTTCCCTATACCACAACAGGTTATGGATGTAAACAAAGGATTAACTCAAAACTTTGGTTATTAACTAACATAGCCAACAACTAAATTTAATCTTCAAAGCCACTTTTTTAAGTGGCTTTGTTGTTTTATACCACCTTATTATCAGCCGTGTAAAAAATATTTTAATACCTTTCCAACCTTTTACTGCTTTAAATGCTCTATATATAAAACCATACACCATGAGAACATTTATTTACCTAAAAAGACTGCTTCCTTTAGTGCTAATAGCTATGCTCTTTTTTCATTGCAGGGTTGCAGCACAAGCTACAAACCACATAATTGAGGGGATTATTTATGATGAGTTTAAAAAACCATTAGCTAATGCAGAGGTATTTAACGTAACCAGTGGTTTTGTAACTACAGCTGATGCTAACGGGCATTTTACTGTAATAGGCAAAAAAGATAATTTGCTGCGGTTTACCTATCCGTCAAAAATTACCAAGGAAATTAAAGCAACAGCATCTAACAACCTGAAAATATATTTTGACGATAATAAAAAAATAGCCGAAGCACAAAGAAAAAAACAGGAAAAGCTTGACAGGGAAAATGAGCGCTTTAATAAGAGAGTTGAAAGAAGGCGTTTAGCAATAGATAAAAACCGGGAAATACGCCAGGCAAAAGTAGACCATAAAGATCATGGCAATATTTACAAAAAGCCTGTATATGGGCAGGTATTAGACGATTATGGCATGCCATTACCCGGTGCTACAGTAACAGTGAAAGGAACAAAAATTACTGCAATAACAGATTTTGATGGTAATTATGGCATTGATGCTAAAATGGGAGATGTAATTATTATTAGTTTTGTTGGGTTTGATACTGTAGAAACTATCGTAACTAAAGCTGTTATAAATGTCGAAATGCCGTCTAACGTAACTTTAGATGAGGTTGTGGTAGAGGCTTACAGGAGTACCAGCAAAGCTATGAGCAATGTTGCTGTAACTACCGTTACGAGCAAAACCATTGAGGGCAGGCCAAGCGCAACTGTTTCTGAAACTTTAAAAAGCACAGTTCCGGGTCTTGCAGTAGAAGTATCAGCAGATTACGCAATACATAAAGATGCAAAAAGCGTTAAGAAAACAAGCGAGGGTAGTATAAAATCTCAAAAAGCCGGACAGCTTACCGCGGGCGAGGTTAACGATTTTAGTAAATGGGAATATTGGGAAGGCCTTACTAAGGAAGAGCTTGCCGAATGGTCTAAACTTTGGGTAATGTCGCCTACTTTCAGGTATTCGATTGTACTTACAAATACCGAGGGCTATCCTATTGTAAACAAAACGGTTCACCTTACAGATGCTTCTCATACCAAATTATGGACATCAAGAACAGATAATACCGGGCGTGCAGAGTTATGGTATAAGCCCAGCGACCTTTCTGTAAAAGAAGCAGAAGCGAACCTGAAAATTATAGACGATAAAAACGTGGTAATCGCAAAGTCGCCAAAGGAATTTCACAAAGGGCTCAACACCTATACCTACAAAGAAAAGTGCAGCGATTTGCAAAAAGTAAACATCGCTTTTATGGTTGATGCCACAGGTTCTATGGGCGATGAGATTGCTTACCTGCAGGCCGAACTTAATGATGTAATAAACCGTGCAAAAGCGGCATTGCCAAAAGTAGACCTTACTATGGGCAGCGTTTTTTATAAAGATTATCAAGATGAGTATCTTATAAAGGCATTTGACCTGACCAATAAAATACCTGATGTACTTTCTTTTATACATAAGCAAAGTGCCGGAGGCGGCGGCGATTATCCGGAGGCGGTTATCGAGGCATACGAAGCTGCTATAGACAACATGTCATGGGATGATGATGCACGTGCAAAGTTACTTTTTGTGGTGCTTGATGCGCCACCACATTATAGTGAAGAGAATGTAATACGACTGCAAAACCTTGCTAAAAAAGCATCGCAAAAAGGAATAAGGATTATACCTATTGCTGCAAGCGGCATTGATAAAAGCACCGAATATTTAATGCGTGCCATGGCATTGCAAACTAACGGAACCTATCTTTTTATTACTAACCACAGCGGCATAGGCAACGACCATATTGCACCATCTACAGATAGTTATAAAGTAGAAATGCTTAACGACCTTATTTTACGCGTTATACTACAGTTTACTACCGTTAACGAATGTAATGATAAACAGTTCGCCACCAATACTAAAATTGAAGAACAGCTAACCACTACGGATGATGTTAAATGGAGTTACTACCCTAACCCTACAAGCGGCCTTATTACAGTAGATGTAGATAGTGAAGCTGCTTCACTATATCTTTTTGATACAACCGGTAAATTAGTACTGTACAGAGACTCAAAAGCTACACAATATAAGCTGGATCTTTCTGGATTGCCCAATGCTGTTTACTATTTAAAGGTAGATGTAGCCGGTAAATCGCTTATGGGAAAAATAATTAAGACCCTGTAATTTGCTGCTGATAATACGGATTAAAAATCCTCTAACCTAAAAATCTGACAATGTGATATTATATTCTATCTTTGCACAAAATAACATTAGATGAATAATAACGACGTATTTAAAAAATTACGTGTAGCCCTGCAGCTTCGCGACGACCAGATAATAGAGATATTAAATCTTGTAGATTTCAGGATCGCCAAGGCAGAGCTGGGCGCATTCTTTCGTGCTGAGGACCACCCTAATTATATGGAGTGTGGCGACCAGGTACTGCGCAATTTTTTAAATGGGCTTATAATTCACCTTCGTGGCACAAAAGAAAACCCTACCAATGCCGCCGATGTTATTGCAAAGAATACCGAAGCACTACAACAGCCACGTGCCGAAAAGCCTGCCGGCAAACCTGCCGCGCCAAGGCCTAAATCTAACACCGGGGCAAAAAAAGGCCCAAGCCAGAACAAGAAATATGATAAGGCTAAAAAACCTGCTCCTGTTGTAGAGAACGTAAAGTTTAACAATGGCAAGAATAAAAAAGGATAACGCTGATTTATTTAAAAATACACGAAGCTGTTCTTAGGGACAGCTTTTTTATTTTGATAATTAGAATCTAACCCATCATTATGAACCTTTTCGACAATATCGATTATCTTAAAAATGGCGACGAAAGCCAGCAACAGGCTTTATCTGTTTTAAAAGATAATCGTATCTTAGAAAAACTGCACGGCTTTACCCCTGTTCTTGCAGGCACCATTCCGCTAAATATTAATATTGACAACAGCGATCTTGACATTTTGTGTTATTGGGACAATCAACAATATTTTATTAATGCACTTAGAGACAATTTTGAAAAATACGATAGTTTTACATTGCAGCAGGTTGTTATCAATAATATAGAAACAGTACTTGTAAACTTTTGGTGTGATGGTTTTGAGGTTGAGGTTTTTGGGCAAAACATTCCGGTTAAGGAGCAAATGGGGTATTTGCACATGATTGCAGAGTATGGTATTTTAAAGCATTTTGGTAAAGATTTCAGGCAGCAAATAATAGGTTTAAAAAAAGAAGGATACAAAACAGAACCTGCATTTGCAAAATTATTAAACCTTGAAGGTAATCCATACATTGCTCTTTTAGAGTATAAATTAAATCCTCACTAAAATAATTGCTGTCGTTTTAGTGTTAAAAAGGGTATGGCATATTGCAATATTTATAACACACTTACTGCCAATATCATAAAACAGGTATAAAATAATGTTAAGTAACGTTTTGTAAACTGCCTGCGCAGCAGGTGTTTTGTAATTTTATGAAAATAGTTAAGGGCCTCACTCCCAAGACGAAAACAAATTTCATGAAAATTATTACCGTTTCTTACAGGTTGCCCCTGCAAATAAAAACGCAAAACCGAAAAACAAAAATTACTCAAAGCGCCGGCGGGCTGGCCACAGCAATACTATCTTATTCAGAAAAAAGCGAAGCCGACCTTACCTGGGTGGGCGTAGCCGATTTTGAGAAAAGCACATGGGAAAATAATAAGGACAGCTTCCCAAAAACATTTGACATTGAGCCTGTTTTTCTTGATAAAAAACTTAATAAAAACTTCTATAATATATTCAGCAATTCTGTGCTTTGGGCATTGTTTCATTATTTCCCATCTTTTGTAGAGTATAATGATGAAGCTTTTGAAGCTTATGTAGAAGCAAACGCCATTGTTGCCGAAAAAATAAATGAAATTTATGAGCCCGGCGATGTTGTATGGATTCATGATTACCATTTTCTTGGCCTTGCCAAACTGGTAAGGGAATATCAACCTGATGCAAAAATTGGTTTCTTTCTACACATACCCTTCCCAAACTTCGAAATTTTCAGGATATTGCCTAACAAGGCCAAACGCTATATACTGGAAGGTATTCTGGGTGCTAACCTTGCCGGGTTTCATACCTGGGATAATGCCATCCATTTTACAGAATGTGTAGAAAAAATACTGGGGCTGCCACAGCGTAGCTTTTTATTTAGCCAGGATTCGCATCATACTAAAGTAGGCTCCTTCCCTATTAGTATCGACTTTGATAAATTTTATGATGCCTATAACCGCGATAATGTAGTGGCATTAAGAAATGAAATTAAGGGCCTGTATACAGACAAAAAAATAATTTTCTCTGTAGACCGGCTTGATTATACAAAAGGAATAAATAACCGTCTTTATGCTTTTGAACGTTTTTTAGAGAGACATCCGGAATGGAAAGAGAAGGTCGTTTTCCTACTGGTAATTGTACCATCTCGTGAGGAAATTGGTAAGTATGGCGAACGTAAAAAAATCATCGAACTTAATGTAGGCCGCATAAATGGTGCAATGGGCAATTATAAATGGACCCCTGTAGTGTACCAGTATCAAGCTGTAGATTTTGACAGGCTTATTGCCCTTTACACTAGTGCAGATGTTGCATTGATATCGCCCGTGCGGGATGGCATGAACCTTGTTGCCAAAGAATATGTGGCATCTCGCCAGGACAAACGCGGGGTACTGATTTTAAGCAGTATGGCAGGAGCCGCAAAAGAACTGCAGGAAGCGATTACAATAAACCCCTTTGATACAGAACTGACCGGCGATAAAATTGCCCTTGCCCTTAATATGAGCGAAGAGGAGCAGGAACGCCGTATGGAGCGTATGCAAAAATACCTTAAAAAGCATGACGTTTTTAAATGGGCTACCCATTTTCTTAGCGAAACAGAGGCAGCACATAAGCAGGATACAAATGCCATTACATTAGGCCCTGAACAAAAAAATATACTGCTTACAAAGTATAAGCAAGCTGCTAAGCGACTGTTGTTAATAGATTTTGACGGTACTCTTGTAAATCTTCAACCACGGCCGGAAATGGCTGTTCCCGATGAAAATCTTTTAAATTTACTCGCAAAGCTGGCGGCCGACCCTCGCAACGAAGTGTGGATTGTAAGCGGCCGCGACAAGAACTTTTTAGAAAAGTGGCTGGGGCATTTGCCCATTGGGCTCGTGGCAGAGCATGGCGGTTATATAAAACGCGACAGTTGGCATTCTATAATACAGGGAGTGCCGGAGTGGAAAGACCGTGTTATAGATGTTATGCAGGAATATGTAGACCGTAACAGCGAAAGTTTTATAGAGGTTAAAGAGTTTGGCATTGCCTGGCACTACCGCAATGTAGATGAAAAACAGGGATTTTTAACGTCACGGGAATTGCTCACGCTGCTTAAAAACCACTTGTATAATACCCCTACCCAGATTATAGACGGTAATAAAGTTATAGAAGTTAAACACTTCCTTGCTCATAAAGGTACTACATGTCGTGATAATATATTATGTGGCGACTATGATTTTGTACTGGCCTTTGGCGATGATAAAACCGATGAAGACCTGTTTGAACAACTTACAGGCAAAAACCAGTTTGCCATAAAAGTGGGCCCGGGTAATACTGCAGCTACATACAGGCTGCCTTCTGTAGAGAAAGTACTGGAGTTTTTACATGATTTAGAAAATAGTCCGGCTGTTATAAAATAATTATAATTCCATAAGCAAGACAAGCTGTGCAGTATAGCTGCGCAGCTTTTTTTTTATATCATAATCTTTCAAATCAGTATCTTTGTCATTCCACAAACACTATATAAAATGAAAAAACACCTATTGATCTTATTCCTGGTCCTTTCGGGAAGCCTGGCTTTCGCTCAAAAAACAGAATATGAGACTAAAACCAACATTCGCTATTATGACGATATCCAGTATAAAAATGATGCCTACAAAGCCGAACGCTGCATTTTAGATATTTATTACCCTAAAAACACCAAAGGTTTTGCCACTATTTTATGGTTTCATGGCGGTGGCATTACACAGGGAAGCAAAGAAATTCCGCAGGCATTAAAAGATAAAGGCTATTGCATTATAGGTGTAGGTTACCGCCTTAGCCCAAATGTTAAGGCACCTGCCTATATAGAAGACAGCGCCGCCGCTGTGGCATGGGCATTTAATAATATTGCTAAATACGGCGGAGACGCTGATAAAATATTTCTCTCAGGACACTCTGCCGGCGGGTACCTCGACCTTATGGTGGGGCTTGATAAAAAATGGCTGGCTAAGTATACTATTGATGCCAACAGGATTGCGGGGCTGATACCTTTTAGCCCGCAATGTATTACGCACTTTACCGTGCGCAAAGAAAATGGCATACCAGAGAAACAACCTGTAATAGACCAATATGCCCCATTATACTGGGTGCGAGGCGATGCACCGCCCATATTGCTTATTACCGGTAACCGCGAAATGGAGCTATTGGGCCGCTATGATGAAAATGCTTACATGGAGCGCATGATGAAACTTAACGGACAAAAAGATATTCGCCTTTTTGAACTTGATGGTTATGGGCATAATATGGCCGATCCCGCTTATCCTTTGTTGTTAATTGAGGTAAAAAGGGTATTGGATATAAAAAAATAAGACCTTAATCAGCAATAGGTAATTAGTAAAGCATTTCTTACAAAAAATTAAGGAACAGCATATTGCAAGTTAAATACGACATATTAAAAAAAAATCTTCAAGTACCGTCGTAGCAAGGCACCAAGCGATCTTAGCATTTATAGCAGAAGTTTGATTAATTAAAATAACAAGATCGCTTCGTGCTTCGCGATGACCAATTTATTATATCTAATTGATGTGGGAGACGCTTAGAAATACGTCTGTTGAGGAAACAAAAAAATCCTGAGCTTTTGTTCAGGATTTTCTGTATATAGAATGATCTATGTAATAGTTATGCTAATGCAGCTTTAACCTGGTCGGCCGCTTCCTGAAACTGCGTAGCAGAAAGGATTGGCATACCTGAATTATCGATAATTTCTTTAGCAAGCTCTGCATTAGTACCTTGTAAACGTACAATAATAGGCACTTTAATAGTATCGCCCATGTTTTTGTAAGCATCTACAACACCTTGTGCAACGCGGTCGCAACGTACTATACCACCAAAGATGTTAATAAGAATGGCTTTAACGTTAGGATCTTTAAGGATGATACGGAAAGCAGTCTCAACACGCTTAGCATCTGCAGTACCACCTACATCAAGGAAGTTAGCCGGCTCAAAGCCTGCATATTTAATAAGGTCCATAGTTGCCATTGCAAGGCCTGCGCCGTTTACCATACAACCTACAGTACCATCGAGATCTACATAGTTAAGGCCAACTTCTTTAGCTTCAACTTCAATAGGGTTCTCTTCAAGTACATCGCGCATTTCTGCATATTTTTTCTGGCGGTACAATGCGTTGTCATCAAGAACAACTTTAGCATCTACTGCAAGTATTTTGTTATCAGATGTTTTAAGCACCGGGTTGATCTCGAACATAGAAGCATCGCTATCAATATATGCATTATAAAGCGAAGCAATAAAGGCTGTCATTTCTTTAAACGCATTGCCGCTAAGGCCAAGGTTAAAAGCAATTCTGCGCGCCTGGAAACCCTGTAAGCCTACAGCCGGGTCTATTTCTTCTGTAAAAATAAGATGTGGAGTATGCTCTGCAACTTCTTCAATATCCATACCACCTTCGGTAGAATACATGATCATGTTGCGGCCTTTACCCCTGTTTAATAAAACAGATACATAAAATTCTGAAGTTTCACTTTCACCAGGATAGTAAACATCCTCTGCAATAAGTACTTTATGCACTCTTTTACCTGTAGGAGGAGTTTGTGGTGTTATAAGATCCATGCCAATAATTTGTCCGGCAATTTCCTCTACCTGCTGCAGGTTTTTAGCCAGCTTTACGCCTCCGCCTTTACCGCGGCCACCAGCATGTACCTGTGCTTTAACAACATACCAACTTGTACCTGTTTCAGCCGTAAGTTTTTCGGCAGCAGCAACAGCCTCTGCAGGGCTATTGGCAACTATACCGCGCTGTACGCGCACGCCATGGCTTGCCAGTATTTCTTTTCCCTGATATTCGTGTAAATTCATATTAAATGCGTTTATCTTATTAAAGTGGAACAAAAATAATAAATTACATCCAATGGCAGAAAGTATTTTCAAGATTTATCTGCCTAAAATGCGTATCTTTCTTTTTTAAATAAATGTGTAACACATCACGCAACCTTTTTACTAATATTACATCTAATTACAAACAACAGGGCACGAAAAACTTTAACCTGTATACTGCCTTTAAAAAGTTACATCTAAAAAATTTATAAATTAGGGTATTTACAGTTTAACCTGTTACAGCCTACCAAATATACAAACCACCTTGCTTTTATACTCACCACAAAACTAAAAGCACATTGTGTACCACACTAAAACAAAGAAGTATGAAAGATTTATTATTACTGCCATTAGCCATTATTGTACTTATTTTTGTACGCAAAAATGATGATACAGAGTACACCTATGTTTGGGATGACAGGAAAGAACCCGAAAAAGCATTGTAATTAAAACATTTAATCTAATTTTGGTTACATTTATAACATTTTGTTATATTTTGTTAATCTTCTTTTATTAGCTTGTATGAGAAGCATTTGATTGTTAATTTTGTACTTCAGAAGAACAATTTATGGAATCGAAAGAGCTTTTAGGATTAGCAGAACAATTCGGGAGTCCGCTGTATGTATACGACGCGGCAAAAATACAATCGCAATACCACAGGTTAGAAAAAGCATTTGCTAAGGTTAAGCATTTGCGAATAAATTATGCCATGAAGGCATTAAGCAATATTTCTGTTCTAAAGTTACTTAAACAAATGGGATCCGGGCTCGATACGGTTTCTATACAGGAAGTACAACTGGGTTTACTTGCAGGCTTTTCGCCCGATATGATTATCTATACACCAAATGGGGTATCGATGGAAGAAATTGAAGAAGTAGCCGCACTTGGTGTGCAAATTAACATAGACAACCTTTCTATACTTGAGCAGTTTGGTGCAAAACATCCTGCAACGCCGGTATGCATACGCATTAACCCGCACGTTATGGCGGGTGGCAACAGCAATATATCTGTGGGGCATATAGACAGTAAATTTGGTATTTCTATACACCAAATGCCACACCTGTTGCGCATTGTGCAAAACACAGGTATGCATATTAACGGTATACACATGCACACAGGATCGGACATATTGGATATTGAAGTGTTTCTTTACGCTGCCGAGATATTATTTGATACTGCCGTTCACTTTAAAGAACTTGAATTCCTCGATTTTGGCAGCGGCTTTAAAGTGCCTTACAAAAAAGATGATATACAAACCGATATTGAAGAGCTAGGCAAAAAGCTGAGCAAACGCTTTAATGCCTTTTGTGCCGAATATGGGCGCGACCTTACCCTTACGTTCGAACCGGGTAAATTCCTGGTTAGCGAAGCTGGGTTCTTTTTAGCTAAAGTTAATGTGGTAAAACAAACCACATCTACTGTTTTTGCAGGCATAGACAGTGGCTTTAACCACCTTATTCGCCCTATGCTTTATGGTTCGCACCATCATATAGAAAACATAAGCAATCCTAAGGGTAAAGAGCGCTTTTATAGTGTGGTAGGCTACATTTGCGAAACAGATACCTTTGCTAACAACCGCCGCATTGCCGAAATTAACGAGGGCGACCTGCTGTGTTTTCGTAATGCCGGGGCTTATTGTTTCTCTATGTCAAGCAACTACAACTCGAGGGTACGCCCGGCCGAAGTATTGTGGTATGAGGGTAAAGGACACCTGATACGAGAGAGGGAAACCTTTGAAGATATTACCCGCAACCAGGTAATTTTAGACTTTGAGCCTGTTACAGCCGCGAGTGTTTAAATAAATTTATATAGAGTTTTTTTACTAAGAGCCATCATGTAAATGTGGCTCTTTTTGTTTATTAAACTATTTTATGAGACACGCTTTATAAAATGAAAGAGGCCTGAACAAATTAATGATCAGGCCATCCCCTCAGAAAAAACACATTTATTTATTGTTTCACAATTTTTATAGTTGCAGTTTCAGCACCAGATGCTACTTTAACAAAGTAGTAGCCAGCACTTAAACTTGCCATATCTATTTGATAATTAGCAGCATTAAGTTGTTTGTTAAATACGTTTTGCCCCATTATGTTATAAATACTTACCGACGATAAATTTTTATCGGCAGATAAATTTATAACGTTTGTAACTGGGTTAGGATAATATTTTAAGCCTATCGTTGTATATGAATCTAATCCTAAAACGGCAGTAACAACGCCCATTACATTTGAGGTTATAGATGTTGCATTATCGTTAACTGCTTTTAGCCTGTAAAAATATTGAGTGTTAGGCAGTAGGCCTTCTACATTCTGAGAGCTGGTGTCAAGCACAAGATTTTGGTAGCCATCCACAAACGTATCAAACTCTAACGAAGTACTTACATCTAAAATATATTGTGTTCCACCGGCAACGCGACCCCAGTTAGCCGTAAAACCCGTACTGGTAATGTTTGTTGGGGCGGTTGCAACAGGAGGTGCGAGTATTCCTCCGGCCGGAGTATTATAAACTGAAAGGTTATCTATAAATGCCCTTTTCTCTGTAGTCTCTATAATAATTCTCGAATGAGCCTGGCAGTTAGTATATTGTAATGTTACTCTTTCCCACTCCTGGTCTATTGTTGCAGTGTAATAAACAAACTGGGTTTCCTGCCCCGTTAATATCACTTTTACCTGATTTTCTACAGTTGTCCAGCCTTTTACATCAAAAGAGATTGTAATCAGTCCACCATTTACATTTAAATCCATGTAGGGAGTTATAACATAACCTAAATTTGATACATCGTTGCCATTACCTAATCGTAACGCGCCACCTGCCTGAAATGTTCTCCATGCAGTAGCGAAATTAGAACTTCCTGTCCAAGGCGTATCTGATCCTGTTAATGTGGTATTGTCTCCAACAGTTATAGAACTAAAATCTTCAGAATAAATTGGTGTTTGTGCTTTTGTGTTCAATGTGCAAAACAACATTGCAGACATTAAACAAAGTTTAAGGTTTTGTAAGCTGGTAATTTTTTTCATAGCAATTTTGTTAATTAATGATTGATCCCGAAATTTTACTTCGATTTCATTTGTGTGTTATAGAAAACAAATGTGAAGTTTTTAAAGTAAAATCTTTAAAAAATATCGCGAATTGAAGGGACATTACTATAGAAAAAAAGGGACAAGTAGGATATGTGGTGTGTTTTTAACAAAAAACTCATCGACTAACGTAGTTAAGTTGAGTTTGATGGCCCTAAAAATGTCTATGCGAATGAGGCATTAAATTATACACAATAGTAAGCTCAAATAATAAAAAGTATTTTACGGCAATTTCAACTTTATATTACCATAATAATTTTAAAAAATATTATTTTAGCCGTATGCGCATCTTCACATACATAAGGATACTACTGCTAACTTTTTTCATTAGCAACTTTAATATAGCAATGGCGCAGGATGACAGCAAATTTCCTTTAGAGCATTGCCGCACTTTAATCAACAAAGGTAATCTGGCAAAGAAAACAGGTGATTTTACCCATGCCCTGGAATATTATTCTGAAGCCGAAATTCTTGCCGAAAACGAACAGTGGCAACAGGAACTTTTTGATATAAAAAATAATATTGGCGTAGTATATGCAAGCCTTTCTAACTATGGCGAGGCACGCGGCTATTATGAACAGGCACTGCAAATTGCCCGCAAAGACCCAAAGGATAACCTCGTTATGGTACTTAACAACATAGCAAACACATACAGTTATGAAAAAGATTACCGCAATGCAATAAAATATTTTAAAGACGCTTACAACGACCCAAAAGCAAATAATACTGAAATTGCCAGTACCTTCCTTGCCATAAACATATCTGACAATTATAACAAACTGGGCAATTATAAAGAAGCCCGCAATTATTTAGAAAAGGTTGGCACGTTTAAAAAATCGGGTAAGGTAGCCCAGTTCTGGAAACTGAATTATGCTGAGACGTACTATATAGAAGGTAATTATAACCAGGCAGAGAAAATGCTGATAGAGTTGCTGAACAAAAATACCGATGAAAAAGATGCAGATACTTATGGATATATTACAGAGCTTTTAAGCAAAGTATACACTAAAAAGAATGACCAGGCAAAAGCAATATTTTTTGCAAAAAAAGGATTAAAGCACAGTTTTAAAATGAAAGGCAGGATAGACCTTTATGACAGGCTATCCAACTTATACTACCAGCAAAAAGAGTACGCAGCGGCATCAAAATATAAAGATTCGGTTATTGTAACTAAAGATTCTATTGCGGCTTTAGTGAATAAAGAATTGTTTGAGACCAACAGTATAAAGCTTAAAATACAGCGGTACCAAAACGAATTAAAGATACATAAAGAGAAGCAGGGCAATGAGCGCACCCTTTTTATAATCGTTATAATATTCAGTATTATATTATTCTTTTTTATTTACAGGGTATTAAAAAACAGGCTCTTAAAACAAAAACAGGAAAAGATAATTACCGAAAACCAGCAAAAAATAATTGAACTGGAACTGGATCATTTAAAGAATAATATTGCCGAGAAAAACAGGAAGCTGAGCGCCAAGGCACTATACCTTTCCGGGCGGAACGAACTTATAGAAGAGGTTATCAATTCTGTATCGCAAATAAAAGAAGTATCGCAAAACCAGGAAGTATCCAACTATATAAAATCGCTGCGGGACTACCTTAAAACCGATTCCGAATGGGATGATTTTATTACTTATTTCGAGAAAGTAAACCCGGCATTTTTAAGTACCCTAAAAATCAAGCACCCACAGCTTAACCCAGCCGATATACGGTTTATATGCTACCTGTACATGAACCTTGACCTAAAAGAGATTAGTAACATATTTAGCATTACTGTTGAGGCCGGTAAAAAAAGAAAGCAACGCATTGCAAAAAAAATGGAAATTGATGCCGATGAGCTTCATAATTATATTTTGAGGCTTACCTGATAATTATTTCTAATATCTAATGTTCTAAAAATGTAGCAATATAAATTACTCCCACTTCTCTTTACTTCCGCCATCCTTATCCATTATCTCCCTAATTTTGCGGTCTTCCCAGTCAGAGCCAAAAAACACATCGGTACCAAAAGCATGAATGGCAAGGCCAAGCCCCCAAAAAATTGCCGTTGAGAATGTGGCAAAACTTAAAAATTCTTCTCCAGGTTCGAGATCACGCCAATGCATGGCTATCAGTAAAATGTTGATAATAATGTACACTGCAAGGTGTTTGTAAAATCCTTTAATAGACTTTATTTTTTTCATTGCTTTTTCTACCCTTCTTTGATCCTCTAAATTTTCCATTATTATATTTTATTGACCGTTGTGGCTGTTATTTTTATCTTTTTCCATGAGCTCCCTTAGCTTACGGTTTTCCCAGTCTTTACCCACAAAAGGTATATATCCAAAGGCGCCTATACCATGAAAAACCAACGCGGTACCCCAGCCGGAAAGCGAAAACCAAAACCAGTGAAACTCTGGCATTGTAGTAAGGTTTACATAAACCAAAATGGGAATTACAATACAGTAACACATAAGGTTATAATAAAAGCCCCTTATTTCGCGCACTTTACTTTTTGCCTTTTTGTAGGCTATGCTATCAGGGTTTTCCATAATATTTTTTCTATTACTATTTTATACTGAATACTAATCGTTACATACTATCTTACTGCCACTTACTGCCTTTTTCTTTTTCTATAAGCTCTTCTATTTTGCGTTCTTCCCAATCTTTACCTAAAAAAGGTGTCATGTTAAAAACACTTAAACCATGAAATGCAATAGGTATACCCCAGCCCAATACCGGCCATAAAAACCACAGGTAAAAAGGATAGGTAATTAAATTAATTATCATAAGTATCCCCATTACTACAACATACGCCATAAGGTGCATGTAAAAGATCTTCATCTCTTTAACCTGCTTCTTTACCTTATTAAGTACAAATGCATCGTTATTATTTGTTTCCATTTTGTTGATTTTATTTGATTGATGATTGAACACTGATTACCGCGATTGTTTATTATATTACTTCCATTTGCTATTTCGTTCTTTGTCCAGCAGCTCTTTTACTTTGCGCTCTTCCCATCCCGATCCTAAAAACGGCATGTAATTAAAAACACTCATACCGTGAATGGCTACACCTATTCCCCAACCCATGGCAGGGTATAAAAACCAAAGGTGCTCTGCACTTGTGGCAAGATTTACTATGGCAAGGCCGGTAATAATTACCACGTAAGAAAACAGGTTGCCATAAAATCCTTTAATCTCTTCTACTTTTTTCTGCGCTTTATAATAGTTGGTATCTTTTTCGTTATATACTGGTTCCATGATATTTACTTGTTTTGTTAGTACCGGCAATTTTACTGTAAAATGTTTTTTCTGATTGTTCTATCCGCACCTGCCGTGCAGTAATAATGGCATAGCGGCTTATAATATTTTGCAGCCCAACGCCTTTGCGATCCTGTAGCACTTCTTTTTTCTGGAAGTCATTTTGCACTACGAGGTAACCGCCTTCTTCAAAAATCCTTATATGTAACGGCCTTTCCTGGCTTACCACATTATGCTTAACCGTATTTTCTAATAGCAGCTGCAATGACAGCGGCACCACCCTTGCATCAGGGCTCGAAATAATGGTAGGCAGTTCATAAAAAACACTGTTTTCAAACCTCATTTTAAGCAGGTTCATATATGTTTTAGCAAATGTCAATTCTTCTTCTATACTTACCAGTTCCTTATCTTTTTGCTCTAACACATAGCGGTATACTTTTGATAATGAAGTGGTAAACTTTTGTGCACTGTCGGGATTTTCTTCAATAAGCGAGCTCAGCACATTAAGGCTATTAAACAAGAAGTGCGGATCTATCTGGTTTTTTAACGTTTCAAACTTGGCCGATGCTGTACCGGCAATAATCTTTTGTTGTTTTACCCTGTTTTCCTGAAACTTCTTGTAAAAATGGAACAGGTGCAGCGAGAAAGTTATGACCAGTGTAATGATCATGGCAACGTAATAATTGCTTACATGTTCTTCGTTTATAAACCTTATAAATGTTTTGCCCTCAATAATAACATCTTCAAACACCCTTAAGAAGAACACAATAATTACAGATACTATAAAAGAACTTACAAAGCCCGCCAGCAGCCTTTTAACTGATAACCCTGAGTTATTAAAAATCCTGTCTATAACTATAAATACTGCCATATTGCCAAGGTGCAGCATAATAGTATATAACATAATAAACAAAAACTGGCGCGGTAAATCGTCATTCCACCCTAAAGGCCTGCCTCCTGCTACCGCAATAAAATACAGTACAATAAATATAATTACACCAAGGCCCAGCGCACGAAGAAATTCTTTTGATACTATTTTCATTACAGGTATTATTATTGGCTGTAGCTAATTTTATATTTATTTACCGCATTCGGCAAGGGCGGCTTCTGCCCTTTCCTTACCCCATTTTGGGCTAAATGGCGTTTCCGGTTTAAAGTTAGCAAAAAGACCAATAGAGCGTTCAATCTCGGCACACATTGGTTTTGTGTCATTCCCAAAAAACTTAGCCGACCCTATTGCAAATTGCGCCTTATTAAATACTACCCTCGGGTTATTTGGCGCAATAACAATCGCTTTGGCATACAATTCATTAGTAGGTGCCGAAAGTTTCATACCGTTTGTCATAGGGTCAGACACGATCCAGGCTGTGTTTATCATTGCCTGCATTACAAGTAGTTCGGCATTATTTGGCGAAAGAGCATCGGCAGTATCCTGTGCAGATTGTGCTTTAGCAAGCAGCGCGCTTATGGTTTGTTTATCTTTCGTTTTAAAAGCTTCGGTAGTGTTTACAAGGGCAACATAATATAACGGCAGCCAGTTGGTTTTCTCGGCAGCGGCAATCCTTTCAAAAAGTGCCGATGCCTCGGCAGGTTTGTTTTCTTCCCACAGGCCAAAAGCTTTTTTCATTCCTGTTTCATATTGCGATTGTGCATTTACTACATTGCACATAAAAAAGATAAAAAGGGTAATTGCTCGTATCATAACTTTAAAAATTTTAAGTGGTTGTTGTTTTTTGATAGAGCAAAGATGCACACTAATTACTCCTAATAAAAAAGCTTCTTACCCAGTTGTAGATTTTAAGGGATGAGTTGTAAATAATTGAGTAACTTTGTGTAATCACGTAATTGTACTGCTATGGAAAGGCTGTTGCTGAAAGGAAAATCTAAAGAAGATATGAGGCTGATTGCTAATCTTGCCATGAGACTTGGTATGACTATAGAGTATCTAAATGACGACGATTTAAATACTACTTTAAGTGCTGGCCAACAGCAGGATTTAACTGATGGCAATACAGAAGATAAAAATGAGAATGTTATTCGTGAGTTCAGGGAGAGAAATGAGTAATTTAAACAATATATTCAGTTTATGTTTACTTCCGCTTATATTCTTAATGATTGCTGGTTGTTCAGAAAAGAGAATTGCCTACAATAAGTCTGCTTACAAAGAGAAAATTATTGCAGGATATACTGTTACCTTAAACAACAATCTAATTAATCCTGCCTTTTATTTTCTTGATAAAAAGAACATTGATAAAATCGTAGTTGATGATAAAACAAATAATATCAGCATTACACAGAAAAATAATGATGCTGCTGTATTTACTTCAATAAATGACGCAGCCATTAATCGTGATACTATTAAAATGTTAGTTGTAAATGGTATACCTTTTCAAAAACAATATATAGATTCAGTAGTAATAGAAACAAGTGCAATTAAAAAAATTAGTATACTGCAATATGACCCAAAAAGTACCGTACATAATTATAATAGCCCGGTTTGGATTATAGTAACAAAATAGCAAAACATAAATGAGCCAAAGCGCAACCCTGTATTTAATAAGCAATGAACGGTTTGAATTGCTTGAAGATAACCCTGATAAAACTAAAATACAATTTTTATCTTATGGCAATGAAACCTTTGAGCAAACCCATGAAGGCTTAAGCTTTTTGCTCGAAAAATTCTTTAAGGGCGAAGATCTCACCCTTATAAAGGAAATTTTTGAGCCTACAGAGTTTATTGGCGAAGGCCTTGACGACGACCTTTATGAATCGCATACTATAGATGATATTGAAAATTTTGAAGATAATGCTATTTATTATCTTGACCCCATACAGATAGGCCGCATTAATTTGTTGCTAAATTCTTTAGACTTAAACATTGTATTAAACGCTTATAACTCGGCTGAATTTAACAACAATGGTGTGTACCCCGAAGTATGGCACGACGACGAAAGCGAAGGCCAGGCTTTTAACAAAGCGCACTTAAAAGAAAGCCTTGAAAGCCTGGTTCATTTTTTTAAAGCCGCCGCCTCGTCAGATGATTATGTGCTGGTTTCTGTAGGATATTAAACAACTTATCCTTTAATTTCTTTCACTAGGCTTTTATGTATAAATGCTTTTTTACCTGCCGCGGTTTGTATGTGCAGCCAGTCATTATTCTGCCCTAATAAAACTACAGTATCATTAGCTGTTAGAGCGCCAAGTGTGTTCGACTTTGTATCCGGCGCCTGGCGCAAATTGGCAGTACCTTTTACTTTAAGCTGTGTAGTTGTAAAGCTCCTTATAAACTTAGCTTCGCTAATGGCATCCGTTTTGTACACAAACGGCAGCGGATTAATCGCGCCACTTTGGTAAATCCCGAAATGAAGATGCGGCGGGGTGGTTTTTGCATTACCCGTGTTGCCCACAAAGCCAAGGGTGTCGCCCATTTTTACAGTCATTCCGCCCTGCACGGCAATACTGTCAAGATGTGCATAATACAAAGATTTGCCAAACAATCCGTCACGCAACCATACCTGCTTACCGCCCAGGCCGCGCTCGCCGGTAAAGCTTATTGTGCCGTTTGTTATTGCTACAACAGGCGTGCCTTTTTTGGCAAAAATATCAATCCCTTCATGATTGCGTTTGCCACCATCGCGCTCCACACCCCAAAAGCTGCCAATAGCCGCATTGCCTTTACCCGCCACCGGAAAAGTATATAAAGGCTGCTTATTAAGGCTGATGAAAAAATTAGTATTTGCCAATACTTCAGGCTGAATGATAATTTTATACAAACCGGTTTGAGCAACTTTAAATTCTAAAGCACTCTCCCCTGTTACATTGCTTTCGGTATGTTGCCATGCTTTATCTTTATTCTCAAATACATCCATAAAAACACGTTTGCTTACAGAGTCTTTTGCTACATTCGCAACCAGCACCTCGCCCTCTTCAAGCTGAAATGTATAAGCATAAGTTTGGTTACTGTAAGGCACAAAAGCTCCCTTCTCGCCATAAGGCAATGTTACCTGTAGGCTATCAGCAATGGCAGTTGCGTAAGCAGCTTCCCATATAGTAAATTGCTCTTTATTATCTTTAAATTCGCGGGCATAAACCTCACGTTCTGTAGGGTTAGTAATGGCATCAGCTACTTTAGTAAATCCTGTAGAAATACCGGAGCAGCCCGAACATGATATTATAAGCACCAACGCAATAGCTGTTGCTATACTGTAAACTACTTTTTTCTTTTTCACACCTGCTATTATGCAGATACTGTGCCATATTCTGTTAATATTTAATTGTACCTCGTAACGGCTTTATGTTTTAAGGCACAAAATTTGCAGTGCAACGCAAACGTTTGCTTTAAAATTTTTGAATTTAAATTATAAAGTGTACTTTTAACATTTATTACACATAACACAATAAATCATGATTAAAAATATATGGGGCACAGTAGCCCTTACTTTAATTGCCACCTCTTTAAGCACCGCGCAAACATCCCAATTAAAAAGTTTTGCCTTATCTGACGTTCGGCTAACCGATAGCCAGTTTAAAAAAGCCCAGCAGACGGATATGGGCTATATATTAGACATGGATATGGATAAGCTTCTTGCTCCTTATTATACTGAGGCCGGGCTTACACCTAAAAAAGAAAGCTACGGCAACTGGGAAAACAGCGGGCTTAACGGCCATATAGGCGGGCACTACCTATCTGCACTGGCAGACATGTATGCTGCGACCGGTAACCCGGAGTTACTGCGAAGGCTTAACTATATGGTAGACGCGCTGGAAGAATGCCAGAATGCCAATGGCGACGGTTACATAGGCGGTGTGCCAAGAGGGAAAGTTTTCTGGAAAAATATTAGCGAAGGCAAAGTAGAGGCTATGAACGGCCAGTGGGTGCCTTTTTATAACATACACAAAGTATATGCGGGCCTTGTAGATGCCTACAGGGTGGCTGGCATTCCTAAAGCTAAAGTACTTCTTATTAAGTATGCCGACTGGCTGGATAATCTTACCTCTAAGTTAAGTAATGACCAGTTACAAATAATATTACGCGATGAACATGGCGGCATGAACGAATCGTTAGCAGATGTTGCCGAGATAAGCGGCAATAACAAATATATGGTATTAGCCAAACGGTTTTCGCATAGGGCAATATTAAACCCGTTGCTGCACCGCAAAGATTCTCTTACAGGGTTGCACGCCAATACACAGATACCTAAAGTTATAGGTTTTATGGAAATTGCTAAAACCGAAAAAGATACTGCATGGGCGGGCGCTGCAGATTTCTTTTGGAACACGGTAACACACAACAGGTCGGTTTCCTTTGGTGGTAATAGTGTTAGGGAACACTTTAACCCTACAGATAATTTTGAAACGATGATTGAAGACCGCGAAGGTCCGGAAACATGCAACTCCTATAATATGCTAAAACTAACCAAACAGTTGTTTTTAGCAAACCCTAAAGGTGCCTACATGGATTATTATGAGCGCACACTATACAACCATATATTATCGTCTCAAAACCCGGATGGTGGCTTTGTATATTTTACCCCTATTCGCCCCAGGCATTACCGGGTCTACTCGCAGCCGCAGGACGGTATGTGGTGCTGCGTAGGTACGGGTATGGAAAATCATGGCAAGTATGGCGAAATGATATATGCACACAGCGCTGATGCCTTGTATGTAAACCTATATATACCGTCTACATTATATTGGAATGATATGGGTGCTATTGTAGAGCAAAAAACCGATTTCCCTTATAAGGACACATCTGAAATTAAGTTTAAATTAAAAAAGCCAACAAAGTTTGCCGTTCATTTGCGTTACCCTTCTTGGGTTAAGCCAGGCGAGCTTAAAGTGCTGGTTAATGGCAGGCAGCGAAAATCTATTACTATTAAGGACTCTTATGTAATCGTGGAAGCTAACTGGAGAAACGACGATGTTATTAAAGTAGTGCTACCTATGGAAACCAGAGCAGAGCAATTACCTGATAATTCTCAATATGTATCGTTTGTTCACGGTCCTATAGTATTAGCAGCAGCTACAGAAATGTCGGAAATGGAAGGCCTCCTTGCCGACGACAGCCGTATGGGGCACATTGCCCATGGCCCATTATATCCCATGAATGACGCGCCGCTTATAGTTACGGCAGATAAAGACCTGGCACCATTGGTAAAGACAAACGATGCAAGCAAACTCTCATTCAACATTAGCGATGTTACGTATCAGGACAAGTACAAAAAACTAAACCTTGTACCTTTTAATACCCTGCACAATACACGTTATGTTATATACTGGCCTTTTACCACGCCAGACGGTTTGGTAAAAATGCAGGCCGATGTTAAGGCTAAAGAGGAAGCTGCCCTCAGGCTGGATCAGATTACTGTAGATAAGGTTACAGCAGGAGAACAACAGCCGGAATCGGACCATGGCTATAAATTTGAAAACTCTGATAAGGGTATTTATAAAGACCGCCACTTTAGGAATGCCCGTGGCTGGTTTAGCTATAATTTAAAAAATCCGTTGGCTACTGCAAAAACGCTTCGTGTAACTTATAGTGTTGCCCGTAATAACACAAGCTTTGATATTTATATAAATGACACGTTATTTACCACAGTTGATTTAAAAGACAAAAAACAAGGCGAATTTTTTGATGTAGATTATGCTTTACCCGCAACCATTAAAGACTCGAGCATTAAAGTAAAGTTTACTGCAAAACCAAATTCGCAGACAGCAAACATTTATGATGTAAGGTTACTACAATAATAAGGCATCATTACTATTATATATATTAAGGACAATCTTTACCGATTGTCCTTTTTTATTAGCCATAAAATCCTGCCAAAAGTTATGATAAGATTATATAGTTTTTTAGCGGTTCTATAAATACAATACTGTGCCCCAATACAATAGTATCTAACTTTAACTATATAAGATATTACAAACCCCATTTGTTATAATTACAACCAAATAACATCTATTTGTTGTAAAATAAATTCAACAAAAACCTCTTAAAAAGCTATTTAAGTATGTTTTTGACAAGAAAATCTAAAAAAACACACGATTTATATATTTTAAACCTTAAAAATATCATCAAACAGTTTTTTTATTCTTAAGATTTTGTAAATATTTCTCAAAAAAAACTATAATATTCTCGTTTAGATTGAATTAGTAATTAAAAAATGTCATGATTTATAATTATTCACTAAATAATAATAACAAAGATTTAACATAAACATTAATTTGTATTTTAGGAAAACAAATATTTATGTACTACAAATGAAAAAAAATTACAATTCTTTACCGCGAGGTGCCGGCAACTTTTTGCCCCCACCAGGAAGCAACAGCAAAGCATTTGCGTGTTGGCTTTCTAATCATTTTAAAGGAAGATCATTGCTTGTAGCAACTTTTCTTTTTATGCTGAGCGCAGTGCAAATGTTTGCACAAAATGGCGAAACCTGTGCAACGGCTATTGACCTTGCAACATTAACCAGCCCGTTTACGGGTACTACAGTGGGTGCTACTGACGATTTTACACCAACCTGTGGTTCAAGTAATGGTAACCCGGACCTTGTTTACTCTATAGTTGTACCAAACGGCTATACATTAAATATAGGTCAGGTTTCTAATATTGGGGTAGATGCTGATGGCAATGCTATTAACTATGATTCTATAATGTCTGTGTATTATGGAATTTGTGGAGCGCAAACACTTATCATTTGTAATGACGACTACGATACGCCTTCGGATGTTTTTCCCGGGGATATTGATGACTCGCATTTAGAATGGGAAAATACAACAGGCAGCGAACAAACTGTGTACTGGTACCAGGATGGCTATGATGCTGCTGCAACTGTAAGGGTATCTCAAGGCGAATTTGTATTAGAGTGGACATTAACACCGCCGCCTACGTGTAATATACCTACAGCGGTTACGGCAGCGTTAACATCTGCTACTACTGCAAACTTAAGTTGGGGTGCACCAGTAACTGGTGCAGTTACCGGTTATGAGTATGCAATTACAACTGCCGAAACGCCACCTGCAAGCGGGACTGCTACAACAGCGACTACCGTTAACAATGCAACGGTTACTACAAACCAATACACCTATTTATATGTACGTGCAAATTGCGGAACAACTAATGGATTTAGCGAATGGGTTCGTTACCGTTTTTATTCGGGTATATGTATCCCAAGTTCTTCCTATGTAGGCGGTACAGGTATTACAAATGTTGCTATAGGCAGTATTAATAATACAACCGGGCTTGAAACTAATAATTATGGTAACTATTCGGGCCAGACAGTAAACATTGGCCAGGGCGTTACCCAACAGTTTAGCATCACTTTAAATGTATTTGATGCCTATAATGTAAAAATATGGGTAGACTGGAACGATAACTTAACCTTTGATGAAAATGAAGAAGTTTACACCGGTACATCTGATGCTAATGCAACTACTGTTTTAAATGGAAGTTTTATAGTACCTGCAACCACAACATTAGGCAACCACAGGCTAAGAATAGGAGTTACAGCTAACTGGAATGGTGCTCCTACGCCGTGTAATACAGACGCATATTCTACAGCGTATGAAGATTATACTGTAAATGTTACAAACCCTCCTACATGTTTTACCCCTACTAACCTTGTGGGCGTTAATACAGGCAGTGGCCTTGTTGATATTAGATGGACAGCACCAGCACTTGGTACAGCTCCTGCAGGATACCAGTATGTTATAGACAGTACTTTAACTGCGCCTACAAGTGGCTTTACATCTGTTACTGCAACAAGCGTTAATAATGTTACCATTGCTACAAACGTTACACGTTATTTACACGTAAGGACTAACTGTGGCGGCAACGATTTTAGCGAGTGGGTTGTTATACCATTATATAATGGTTATTGCAGGCCTGCACCTACATCTGTAGATGGTCAGGGAATTACCAACATTAGTATTGGATCTATAAATAACACTACCGTTGCAGAGACTAATAACTACGGCGACTATACATCTCAAATTGTAAATATAGGCCAGGGTGTTACTATGCCATTTATTATTACTTACAGTACTAATAATGCTGATTATGTAACAAGAATTTGGGTTGACTGGAACAATGACCTTGACTTTGATGATGAAGGTGAAGAAGTATTTTTTGGCACATCTCCCGGAACCAATCCTGCAATATTATCAGGAACATTTACTGTTCCTGCTACTGCAACGCTGGGCAACCACCGTATAAGGATAGGCGGTACCGATTTTGGGCCTACAACTGCATGCCACACCGGAACATGGGGTAGTTATGAAGACTACACAATAAATGTTACAGATCCTCCTTCATGCTTTACACCTTTAAATGCTGTTGGTTTAGCTACAGCATCCGGACTTGCTAACCTTAGTTGGGATGCCCCAACATTAGGCGGAGATCCTGTAGGTTATGAGTATGTTGTAGATACTAACGTTGCATCTCCTGCAAGTGGTACAGCAACTACAGCAACATCTGTTACTGGTTACTCCGGCATTGTAGATAATACTTACTATTACCTGCATGTGCGTACTAACTGTGGTACCGGCGATTTTAGCGAATGGATTACTTCACGCGCATTTAGATTCCTTCAGGGTGATACCTGTACTACAGCAATTAACCTTGATAACGCAACAAGCCCACTTCCATCTACTACAGTTGGAGCAAATGATGAATATTCTCCTGAATGTACCGGTGGTAGTTCTCCAGATATTTATTATTCTATCACAGTACCTAATGGTTATGTTCTTTCAATTGGGTTAAATGATGGCGATTATGGTACAGCTACAACTTTATCTTATGGTAACTGTACTGAGCAAACCGTAATATCATGTAAAACGTATACCACCGAATCTACAACCTGGGAAAATGTAACGGGCAGCACACAAACTGTTTACTGGATACAGGATGGCGCTTATGGAGGTGCAGGTACATTTACATTAGCATGGACGCTAACACCACCACCACCATGTAACATACCACGAAATGTTTTAGGCACTATGGTTACACTTACAACAGCTAATATTAGCTGGACAGTTCCTATAACAGGTAACCCTGTAAGTTATGAGTATGCAGTAACACAATCTGACACTCCACCTGCAAGCGGCACGGTAACTACATCTTTATCTTTTACAAATGTACCTACTGTAGCAAATGCTTACAACTATGTACACGTACGTACAAATTGTGGTGCTGATGGCTATAGCGAATGGGTAAAATATGAATTCTATTCGGGTCACTGTATCCCTGTAAATCTTTATTCAGATTACAACAATGTTATTAGCTTTATTACAAGCAATGGCTTTGGTAATATTTCTAATACAGAGGAGCAAACAGTACCATATACAAACAATTTTAATAACATGGTAGTAAGCCAGGAGCCAGGAGGCAGCTTTAACTACACTGTTACTATAAACTCTTACACTGCTGTAGAAGTATGGGTTGACTGGAACGACGACCTTGATTTTAATGATGATGGAGAATTTATCGCTTCTCATTCTAATCAGGACTTCCAGACTGGCGAATTTACCGGCACTGTAACAATACCGGGGGTTATTGCACAAGGCAATTACAGGATGAGATTACGTTCTCGCTCTGTATGGGGCAGTGCAGAAGATGCAGATCCTTGTGATGAATACGATGCTGGTACAGGACAGGATTATGCAATAAACATAGGCGATCCGCCTACATGCTACACACCTGTAAATCTTAGTGGTGTTGCTGTAGCACAGGGTACTGCTAATCTTAGCTGGGCACCTCAAAGCTTAGGAACTACACCGGTAGGGTATGAATATGTTGTTACAACATCTATGTCGAGCCCTACCCAGGCAGGTACTGCGGTTACAGGTACAACTGTAGATGGCTATACAGGATTAATAGACAACACATGGTACTACCTTTATGTAAGGTCTAATTGTGGCGGCGGAGATTACAGCCAGTGGGCAGTTTCAAGGAAGTTTAGATATCTTGCAGGAGATACTTGTGCAAGTGCTGTAAACTTAGCTACACAAACAAGCCCTTACAGTTATAGTACAGTAGGAGCTGCAAATGATTATACTGGAAGTTGTGGTTTTGGAGAATCGCCAGATTTATATTACTATATAAATGTACCTAACGGCGCTATAATAAACATACAGCAAACTGCCAGCAATTACAGTACTCTTAATGCTATATTTTATGGCAGCTGTGCAGACCAGCATTTTATGAACTGTACTGCTTATACAAATACTACTGTAACGTGGGAAAACACAACAGGAAGTGACCAAAACGTTTATTGGGTTCAGGATGGTATGTGGGGAGGTGCCGGTACATTTACATTAACGTGGGGTGTTACACCACCGCCAACATGTGATAAGCCAAGAGCACTTACTGTAGACATTACATCGCTAACATCTGTAAATGTAAGCTGGAACATACCTAATGTAAGTACACCGGTAGGTTATGAGTATGCCGTTACACAATCTGCAACTCCGCCGGCAAGTGGTACATTTACCACAGGCACATCGGTTACAGGTGTTGCAATATCTCCTAACGTAGACAGCTACCTGCATGTACGTACAGTTTGTAGCACTGCAGACGGAAATAGTGTTTGGACACTTTTACCATTCTTTAGCGGATACTGCGTACCTAAAAACACTCAATACCCTGCTTATTACATAACAGAGATAAGCACTACAGGTGGAGAAACAAACTTTACAAGTACAAGCACAGGATTTAGTGCCTTTACAGATTATACTGCAACACATTCTGTTACTTCATATCCAAGCGGAACATTCCGCATCAATGCAACTACTCCTAACAGAACGGATAACTTTATCTTTAGTGTATGGGTAGACTGGAATAATGATTTTGACTTTGATGATGAAGGCGAAAGAATGACAAGCAGTACCCTGTTAAGAACACCTGCATTAGTAAGCACTATTATTATACCTGCTACTGCACCATTAGGATCTTACAGGATGAGGATAAGGAACACACACATTGGTTCTCCGGTACCTGCATGTGGTGAGGCTGCCGGCGAAGCAGAAGATTATACTCTTATAGTTGCGGCAGTACCTTCGTGCTTACCTCCGTTTCCTGTAATGATCACTCCTGCAGAACCAGGCTATGCAACATTAAACTGGAGCCCATCTTTATTAGGGAACCCTGCATCAAGCTATGACTATGTATTTAGCACATCACCTAATGAGCCTACCGATACTTTTACCACGGTAAGTAACAATTTTGTAACTGATGCAGAATATGACCCTACACAATCTGTTTACTTATTTGTACGCAGCAACTGTGGTGGCAACGATCACAGCTCATGGTCTACTCCAGCCACAATCCTTGGTAATGGCGGTACTCCGGAATTGCTTTCTAATACTATAATGGTTTATAAAGACGGTAATGCCATAAACATTACATCTGCAGGTACATTAATGAAAGGTGTAACAATTTATGACACCCGCGGCAGGAAGCTTTACAGCCAGGCCGACATTAACAATACCGAAGTTGCACTTACAGGATTGCAAATACAACAACAGGTAGTAATTGTAGAAGTTACTACTGTAAAAGGTAAAGTGAGTAAGAGAATAGTTTTCTAAACTTATTTAACTTTATAACATTAGCCGGGCGATACAGTTGTATCGCCCGGTTTTTTTATGTAAATACGTGATATAGTTAGTATTTATACCGCAAAATGATAAAAATCAAACATAATGAAGCATCAAAACGCGTTTTTAGCAAAAAACGTCGTATTTAACAAATTTTTATAACGTTTTCTTACATACATTCATATTGACATTAACAATTTTACAAGTCACTTTATTGAACATTCACTATTGAAGCTTCAATTAGAAGCGAGCTCTTTAAACAATCTATTAACAATCTGTGATTTTATTAATTATTCTTTAATTAACCCTTTACACTAATTTAACACTATATTTTAATTGTATTTTTAAAGCACACAAATATTATATATTAAAATGAAAAAAAATTACAATTTGTTACCAAAAGAGCCACACAGCTTTTTATGGCGACCAGGAGGAAGCGAAAAACCCGATGAAGGGAACTCAATCCCGGCTTTTGCAAAAAAAAGCTCTTTGCTAATTGCTGCAATGCTTTTTATGTTTACAACAGTGCAAACTTTTGCTCAAACTTCTTACTGTACACCTGCCCCGGAATCTGTAGACAACCAGGGTATTATTAATATTACCATAGGTACAATTAATAACACCACAGCTACAGAAACCGGTAATTATGGCAATTTCTCTGCGCAAATAGTAAATATTGGCCAGAGTGTAATTCAGCCTTTTAGTATTACGTATGCTACAGGCTATGATTACAATACAAAAATTTGGGTAGACTGGAATAATGATTTTGATTTTACTGACGAAGGTGAACAAGTTTATTATGGCATATCTTCAGCAGCTAATCCTACAACCTTATTTGGTACATTTACCGTTCCTGCAACGGCAACTTTAGGCAACCACAGGCTAAGAATAGGTGGCCTTGATGATGGTGGTGATAATGGAATAAACGTGACACCCTGCTACAACGGCACTTACGGTAGTTTTGAAGATTACACCATAAATGTTACCCTGCCCCCAACTTGCTTTACACCGGCAAATGCTGCTGCTGTAGTAACAGGATCTAATAATGCTAACCTTAGTTGGGCTGCACCCACACTGGGTACAACACCGGTAGGTTATGAATATGCTGTAGATACAAATACAGCTGCACCGGCGAGTGGTGTTGGCACAACAGCAACATCGGTTACTGGCTACACAGGCTTTGCAGATAGTACAAATTACTACCTTCACGTACGTACAAACTGTGGTAATGGCAGCTATAGCGACTGGATAACTTCTCAGGCATTTAGATACGTTGGCGGAGACACATGTGCCACAGCTATTAGTCTTGAATCACTAACAAGCCCTTTATCTTCTACAACAGCAGGAGCAGCAAATAATTATACTGCGTCTTGTAATTTTAGTTCTGCTCAAACACCAGATTTGTTTTACTCTATAGTAGTTCCGGTAGGATATAAATTATCTATAGGACAAACAGCTAATAATTATGACTCTGTACACTCTGCTTTTTATGGAACCTGTGAAAGTTCTACCGCAATTGTTTGTTACGATTACCCTGAAGTACCGGCAGATGGAACTGCTGCTACATTAGTTTGGGAAAATACTACAGGAAGCACTCAAACTGTATATTGGGTTCAGGATAGCTATAATGCCGCTGGCGGTACTTTTACATTAGCCTGGTCATTAGTTCCGCCTCCTGCTTGTAATATACCTACGGCTGTTACCGCTCAGTTATTATCTACTACACAAGCTAACCTTAGCTGGGGCGTTCCCGTAACAAGTACTCCTATAGGTTATGAATATGCAGTAACAAACAGTGCAACTGCCCCTGCAAGCGGAACTCCTGTAACAGGAACAACAGTTACTGGTGTAACAGTTACAGCCAGCCAGACAAACTATCTTTACGTTCGCACAAGCTGCGGCAATAACGAATTTAGCACCTGGGTTTCTTACCCCTTTTTTGCGGGTTACTGTACCCCTGCACCTACATCTGTAGATGGTACCGGTATTACTAATGTAACAATAGGCAGTATTAACAACACTTCGGCCGCAGAAACTGGCAACTATGGCGATTATACCGCACAAGTTGTAAATATAGGCCAGGGTGTTGCGCAGCCATTTAGCATTACATATCGCACTAACTCTGCTGATTATGTAACAAGAATATGGATTGACTGGAACAACGACCTTAATTTTAATGATGAAGGTGAGCAGGTTTTTGCCGGCACATCTGCGTCAACTAACCCTGCTGTTTTAACAGGTATAATTACAGTACCTACAACTGCAACATTAGGCAGCCACCGCATGAGAATTGGTGGAGTAGATTTTGGAAACATCGTTCCTTGTTATACAGGGACATGGGGTAGCTTTGAAGATTATACTGTAAATGTTACCACTCCCCCTGCATGTTTTGTACCTGCTAATGCTTTAGGCGCAGCAACAGCATCTGGCGTAGCTAACCTTAGCTGGACAGCTCCTGTACTGGGCACAACTCCTGTAGGTTATGAATATGCTGTAGACACTAATACAGCGGCTCCTGCCAGCGGTACACTTATTACAACAACATCTGTTACCGGGTATGAAGGCATTGTAGATGGTACTTTTTACTATCTGCACGTAAGGACAAATTGTGGTAACGGTAGTTTTAGCGAATGGATTACTTCTCCAGCATTTAGATATCTTCAGGGAGACACATGTGCTACAGCCATAAGCCTTGACGCTTTAACAAGCCCATTATCATCTACAACTGTAGGTGCCGGTAATGACTACACCCCTACTTGCAGCTTTAGCAACGCTCCAGATTTGTTTTACTCTATAGTAGTTCCTGTAGGGTACAAATTATCAATTGGCCAGACAGCTAATAATTATGATGATGTACACGCTGTATTTTATGGCGATTGCAGTACAAATACTTTATTATTATGTGCCGATTATCCTGAATTGCCATCGGAAGGCGCAGGGGCTACCCTGCTTTGGGAAAACACAACGGCAAGCACTCAGACAGTATACTGGGTTCAGGACGGATATAATCTTGATAACGGAACATTTACATTAGCATGGACGTTAACTCCGCCTCCTGCATGTAACGTTCCTACAGCTGTTGCTGCCACACTAACAAATACAACTACGGCAACTGTTAGCTGGGCAGGGCCTATAACAGGAACTGCAACCGGTTATGAATATGCCGTTACAAACTCGGATACAGCGCCAGCATCGGGCACGGCTACTACAGAAACATCTATTACAGGTGTAACTATCTCTGTAAATATTTACTCTTATCTTTACGTTCGCACAAAATGTGGCGAAAACGAATTTAGCGAATGGGTTTCTGTACGCTTTTATTCAGGTTACTGTATACCGGCACCTACATCTGTAGATGGTACGGGTATTACTAATGTTACAATAGGCAGTATAAATAATGATACTGTAGATGAGCCGGGCCACTATGGCAACTATACAGCTCAAGTTGTAAATATAGGCCAGGGTGTTGCACAACCATTTAGCATAACATATCGTACCAATGGTGCAGACTATGTTACAAAAATATGGATTGACTGGAATGATGACCTTGATTTTGACGATGCAGGCGAAGAAGTTTATGCAGGTACATCTGCAGCAACAAATCCTGCTATATTAACAGGCATTATTACAATACCGGATACCGCCCCATTAGGCAACCACCGCATGAGGATAGGCGGTACAGACTTTGGCCCTACAACAGCATGCTATAACGGATCATGGGGTAGCTTTGAAGATTATACAGTAAACGTTACTATACCTCCTGTATGTTTTACACCTTCGGCAGTAACTGCTGTTAATGCAAGTGCCGGGTTTGTAAACATTAGCTGGACGGCTCCAACTCTTGGCACCGCCCCTTCAGGATACGAATATGTTGTTGACACTACTGTTGGTGCTCCTGCTGTAAGCGGAATTGCAACTACAGAAACGTCTGTTGCTAACGTTGCAGCTCCATTAAATGTTACCGGTTACCTTCACGTAAGGACAAACTGTGGTAACGACAATTACAGCGAATGGGTAACTGTTTCTTTCTATAACGGTGTTTGTATTCCTGCACCTACAAATGTAGACGGAATAGGTATTACTAATGTAGCCATAGGCAGTATAAATAACACTACCGGAGATGAGCCGGGCCACTATGGCAACTACTCTGCACAAGTTGTAAACGTGGGCCAGGGTGTTACACAGGCATTTGATATTACCTTTAGCACCGGCTATACATACGATACTAAAATATGGGTAGACTGGAATGACGACCTTGATTTTGACGATGCCGGCGAACAGGTTTATTATGGCATGTCTGCAGCTGATAACCCTACAGTGCTATCTGGTACATTTACAGTTCCTGCAAATGCAACTTTAGGTAACCACAGGTTAAGGATAGGCGGGCTTGACTCAGGCGGAACTAACGGTATTAACGTTACCCCTTGTTATACAGGTTCTTTTGGTAGTTATGAAGATTATACTATAAACGTAACTACACCCCCTTCATGTTTTACACCTACTAACGCCGTTGGTGTAACTACAGCATCTAACACAGCTAACCTTAGCTGGACAGCCCCAACATTGGGAGAAACTCCGGTAAGTTATGAGTATGTTGTAGATACTACAACTGCAACCCCTACTGTAAATGGTGCTGTTGTTACAACAACATCTGTAACAGGTTATACGGGTCTTGTAGATAACACTTACTACTACCTGCATGTTAGGACTAATTGTGGTGAAGGCGGCTACAGCGAATGGATTACATCTCCAAGGTTTAGATACCTGTTAGGAGACACATGTAATACTGCAATAAACCTTGACAATCAAACAGGTACTTACTCGTTCTCAACTACAGGAGCCGGTAATGATTTTACACCAACCTGTAGCTCAAGTAATGCTCCTGATGTATTTCATGCAATAACTGTCCTTAATGGTTATACTATAAGCATAGGACAAACTGCAAATGATTACGATTCTTTACACTCTGCATTTTATGGCACCTGCGATAACAGGACGTCACTTTTATGTTCTGACTATCCGGAATTACCGGCCGATGGTGCAGCAGCTACGCTTGTTTGGGAAAACACAACAGGAAGTACTCAAACAATATACTGGGTACAGGATGGCTGGGGCACAGCATCGGGTGCCTATACATTAGCATGGACGTTAGTAGGACCTGTTAGCTGCGATAAACCAAGAGATCTTGTTGTACAGCTAACATCGCTTACAACGGCTAATTTAGAATGGAGAGTACCTAACACAGGCAGCCCACAAGGCTATGAGTATGCTGTAACAACATCGGCTACGCCACCTGCAAGTGGTATATTTACTGCAGAAACTACTGTAACCGGTGTTACTGTAACGCCTAACGTTGCGTTGTACCTGCATGTACGATCTATATGTAGTGCTACAGATACCAGCATTTGGGTTACAATTCCGTTCTTTAGCGGTTACTGTGTACCTACAAACACATCTGCAGGTTTTTACATTACAAGTATAACTACAACAGGTGCATTAACAAATGTTGCAACTACAAGCCCTACATTTAGTGCATTTACAGATTATACTGCAACGCAAACTGTAACAAGTTATGCAGGTGGAATATTTGAAATACAGGCAACCTCTAATACTGCTGCAAGCTATATATATAGTGTATGGGTAGACTGGAATAACGATTTTGACTTTGATGACGAAGGAGAAAGGGTAATTACAACAGACCGCACAACATCGTCTTCTGTAAGCCTGGGAGAGTTAGCCATACCGGTTAATGCTGTACAGGGCACTTACAGGATGAGGATAAGAAATGCAAATGTAGGTTCTCCGGTACCGGCGTGTGGCGACGCTGTGGGCGAAGCTGAAGACTATACATTAGTAATTGCCGAAACACCTTCCTGCCTGCCTCCATACAACCTTACTATAGAACCAGCCGATACAGGTTTTGCAAACCTAAGATGGAGCCCTTCATTATTAAGTGTTGTACCTGTAGGTTACGAGTATGTGTTTGGCCCATCTGCTACAGCACCTACAGGCAATGGTACAGTAGTAAACATTCCGTTTGCGGGAGATGTACCGTATAACTCGGAAGTATCTGTATACTTATTTGTGCGCAGTATATGTGGCACAGACGATTATAGTGAGTGGACACCTGCTTCTATTCTTGATGTTGCTACGCCAAAACTTCTTGCTAATAATGTAATAGCATATAAAGATGGCAATTCTATAAACATTACATCACAATCTGCACAAATTACAGGTGTATCTATATATGATACACGCGGCAGAAAACTGTATGACCAGAGCGCAAACAACAATGATGTTGTTATTAGCGACCTGCAAATACAGCAACAGGTAATTATATTAGAAATTAAAACTACAAAAGGCACCGTTAGCAAAAGAATAATTTTCTAAGCTACTCTTAATTTTTTAAGCCTATAGTGCTAAAGCCCCACGCAAAATTGCGTGGGGCTTTTATTTTTGGCATGGTCTTTAGTAAAAACGCTATTTTATTAATTTGATAAAAAACACACCTAAAAACAAAACCATGAATAAAAAAGGCACGTATATAATGTAAATACATTGCCCCCAAGCAACTTAAAAAAAAGCCATTCAATTAAAGTAAGGTGTGGTTTTATGGCTTCCCTCCTCTTTTTTATTAAAGGGGAGGGTTTTTTATTAACACAATTTTATGTCTTTGTTAATAGTTTTATAACAAAGTTGTTAAAAATTAACGATTTGGACATGTAGTTTGTCGGATAAATATATACTTTTGTCGGCACTCAAATTTTTATTCCCCTTAAAATCAATTTTTTATTATGCAGAAACGATTACTAAAACAAATTCCCAAACTGCTGATGCTGGTGGCATTGCTGTTTGGAGTGAACTCCTTTGGGCAGGCCTTGTCAGAGAATTTCTCTGCACTTACCTCCGGATCTAATACGCTTACCAATTCTCAATCATCAACGACTTGGAGTGGAAATACAAATTTCACTGCAACAACTCTTGCGTATCCAGCAGATGGAATGGTAAAATTAGGTTCTTCAAACGGAAATGGCTCAATTACTTCAAAATCTTTAGATCTTAGTGGAGGAACTTTTACAGTTACATTCAGCGTAAAAGGTTGGTCAGCTATTGAAGGAAGTATTAAAGTTACAGCCGCAGGCACTTCTCAGACGGCAAGTTATACAGCACTTATTGGTGACGCATTGGAAGTTAAAACCCTTACATTTACTGGTGGCACAGCAACAACAATCGTAAAGATAGAAACTACGGCTAAAAGAGCATTTATTGACAATGTAATTGTACAGATTGCAGGCCCAGCGGTAACCACAACTACTGCTGATGCGTTTACTACAAATGGCACTACAACTGGTGCTACGTTAAATGGTACCATAAACCCAAATAATACAGGAGCTGTTAATGCTAAATTTCAGTATGGCACGGCAACCGGAGTTTATGGTACAGCATTAGATGCTTCGACGCCAATTGTCCCTAATGGTACTTCGGCAATTGCGACATCGCTGCCTCTTACGGGACTTGCAGTAAATACACGTTATTTTTACAGAGCAGTAGGTACACAAGGAACTACAACTGTTACCACCACTAATGGTACAGAAGCATCATTTTGGACACTTGCAAACCAGCCGGGTACACCTACAGTAAGTAATGCTACATTAACAACTTTAGATGTTACTATTGCACCAAACGGAAACCCTACTACGGGCACTACGTATGTTATACAGGTAGTTGGCGGTGGAAATACAAAATATGTACAAACAGATGGCTCATTAGGTAATACTGAAGCACCCCTTGCTGTAGGTACAAGAACAATAACAGGCTTAGCAAACGCTACAGCCTATTCATTTAGCGTAAAAGCCTTAAATGGTGCAACAACAGCTATTCCGACTGCTTATAGTGGTACTGCTAACGGTACAACATTAGCTAATACTACTCCTTCTATAACAACAGGTGGTACAATTGCTGCTTTAAGCACTACATACGGTACAGCATCAGGTCCATCAACTTTTACAGTTAGCAGCCTTAATCTTACTACGCCAGTTATTGTAACAGCTCCAACAGGTTTTGAGGTATCTCTTAGCAGTGTTGCAGGTGCTACCTATACTCAAACAGTATCGGTTACTGCAAACTCTACCGATACTCCTGTATATATTCGCCTTAGTGCAACTGCTGCGGCAACATCATATAATGGTAATACTGTTACATTATCAAACACAGACGCTACCACAGTAAATAAAGCGATTGCAAACAGTACGGTTTCTCAAAAAGCACTTACTATTTCTAACCTAAATGGCGGAACCAAAGTTTATGACCGTACAGCTACTGCCCCGGTAACTGGAAATGCAATTTTGTCTGCTACAGCAAATGGCGACATAATAACTTTAGGAGGAAGTCCTGTATATACTTTTACCAGTAACAATGCTAACGTAGGAACTAATAAACCTATCACTGTTACAGGTTATACTATAAGCGGAACTAATGCTGCAAATTATACACTGACACAGCCAACCAACCTAACGGGTTCTGTTACTGCTAAACCGGTATCTGCTACAAGTTTGGTAGCGGCAGAAAAAACATATGATGGTGTATCTCCCTCAACTACAACTGTAGCCGGTACTATAAACGGATTTATTAGCGGAGACAACCTTAGCCTTACAGGAACATTTGATAATGCCAATGCAGGTAACGGTAAAACAGTTACTGTAACTTTAACAGGCACTGATGCTGCTAACTACAGCTTACCTGTAACTACAACTACTGGTAACATTGCAAAGGGTGCTAACCCGCTTTCAGCAACGGCAATAGGTTTAACTGCTACAGGAACATATACGCTACCTGGCTCAAACATCACAAATAATGTTTCTAACGGTGTCTTAACTTACAGCTTAAATAATCAGGCTTTCGTAACGTTAAACGGAACCACTTTAACCGGTAATAGTGAAGGTACTGCTACTTTAACAATTAATCAGGCAGAGGGTACAAATTATAATGCAGTAAGCATTACAACAACAGTTACTGTATCAAGTTTTACACAAAATGATTACAGAACTACTGGTAATGGTACATGGTCTACACAGAATACGGGTACAGCAACTTTTGAAAAATGGAATGGGACTGCATGGGCAAGTTCAGGTCGTCCTACAACAACAGCAAGCAACGTTTACATTAGACATACTCTAACCACAAATGGCAACACTTCTGTTAATTCGATAATTGTTGAAGGCCCTAATGAAACAGGGGCTACTCCAGGTGGTAACTATAATGTTGGACACACAGGGACAATAAGCACTAAAACTCAAATCAATAACGGCGGTATAATTACCGTTGCAGCTAACTTCACAAACAGCGGAGAGTTTACCGTTGAAAATAATGGTACCGTTATAGTTAACGATGCGACTATCACTGGAACATCAAGTGTATGGAATGGAACTGAGAACTTTAAACCAGGTTCAAACTTTATCATTCAAAACTGGTCTTACGGAAATAGAATTATAGCAAGCGGACACAAATTTAGCGCAAATGCTAATGGATATTACTTTGGTAATTTAACAATAAACTCACCGACAGTAAATTTTGCAGTCGTTGATTCAAGGGAAATTGCTAAGATTTCTGAAAATAATTTTACAGTTAATAATACCGGAGCGTTTACAGTAAGCTTAACAAATAATTCATCTACAGTTACATTTGGTGGAAATTTGATTATAAATTCAGGTTTATTTGTTATAGGTTCTACTGGCAGCCCTACTATAACTGTTAATGGCAATATATCATTAAATGCAGGAACATTTAATTTTAGCCAGACATCATCTAGTAATACAGTAATTAGAGTTGACTTAAAAGGAAATCTTTCAACAGTTGCAGGAACTTCATTTACAAGTGGCGACCCTGATAGCAAATTAGTATTCAGCGGAAATACAATTCAAACAGTTAGTTTGGCTACCTTAGGTAGCAACGTAGCTTTCGAAATTGCAAATGGTGCTGAAGTTCAATTAATAGATCGCAACTTAGCTTTAAGTTCAACAAACCCTTTTACCGTACTTACTGGTGGTACATTAGCATTTAATAACTTTAATGTTACCGGTGCCGGTGCATTTACGCTACAGGCAGGTGGTACAATAAAAATTACCGATGCAGCAGGTGTAACAACAACAGGTACTGCTACAGGTAACGTTCAGACTGCTACAAGAACATATGCTGCAGGCGGTAACTATACATATGTGGGCAGTGCTGCACAGGTATTTGGTAACGCTGTAAGTAATGCAGGTGTTATTACAATAGATAAAACTAATGCTACAGATGTAGTTACGGCTTCGGTAGTACCTACCCTTGCATCTATAGTTGTTAACAAAGGTGTTCTTAATACCGGTACTGTTGTTTTAGGTGGTGCTACTACTAACCTTACAATAGCTGCTAATGGTAAATACATAACTTCGGGCATTGGCACTAAGCCGGATGCTAACGGAACGTATATTATAGACCCTGCCGCTACGGTAGAGTTTACAGGTGCAAACGCTACAAATATTCGTGTAGATAATGGTGTTGCCGCACCTGAGGCAAAAAAATATGGTAAAGTAATAGTTACAGGTACTAACGTAGGCCTTTCTTCAACTACGGCGGGTCTTCAATTTGTAACAGGCGGTAGTTTTGATTTAGCTAACGGGTCTACATTTAACGTAGGCAATACTGCAGGGTTTAGCGGTGGTGCAGCTACAGCTATTACCACTACAGGTACTCCTGCCATAACACTTGGCGAAACAAGTACAGTAGCTTACAATGGTACAGCTGCTCAAACTATCACTGCTTTTAACACAACTACTGGCGAGGGCACAGAAGGTTATGGTAACTTAGCTGTTAAAAATTCGAGCGTTGCTACCCTGGGTGCAAACCTTGTGTATGCAAGAAACAATGTTACTATAGAGGGCACTGCCAATGTTACTGTAGCAAGTGGCAAAACCCTTAAAATTAAAAATGAGCTTATTAAAAACAGTGGTACTTTTAGCATAGAAAACAACGGTGCTTTACTACAGGTAAACGATGTAGATAACACAGGTAGTATTACCGTAACAAAAGACAGTAACCCTTTATATTATCTTGATTACACGTTATGGTCTACTCCGGTAATCAGCACACAAACGCTTGCTAATTTTGCTCCGGAAACAATTTCTACCCGTTTTTATGAGTATGGTGTTACTAACGGATCTGAATATTACATAAACATACCTGCAGGCAACGTTGCATTTACTCCTGCTAAAGGTTATTTAATACGTACACCAGACCTTATCCCTTCGCTTCCTAACTACAATCAGGGAACGGTTTCTAACATATTTGTAGGTCATTTTAGAGGTGTACCAAACAATGGCGAGGTAACAATTGCAGCTAACAATCTGGCTAACCGCAATACAGCTGTGGGTAACCCTTACCCATCGCCTATTAATATTTTAGATTTCTTTACAACAAACAGCCAGGTTGTAGATGCAGGATCTGGTATTTATTTATGGAGAAAAAGGAATGGTGCTCATACGCCATCTTATGCTACCATAACTCTTGCAGGTATGACTTTAGCTTATACTCCTAACCCGGCCGGAAATGGTAACGCTGTAAATCAGGGTGCGTTTTATACCGGTAATTCAAGTGAGTGGACACTATCTCAGGGACAGGGCTTCTTTGTAAAAACAAAAAGAAACTTAACCGGGACACCACAAATTGTATTTAACAATGCTATGAGAAGGCCGGCACCAGTAAGTGGTGAGCAGGCATTCTTTAGGACGGCTCAGTCTACCACTTCTCGTTTATGGTTAAACTTAACTAATACAGAAGGTGGTTATGGCCAGTCGGCTATTGCATATATTGATGGCGCTACTACAGGCCTTGATTATGGTTATGATGGTAAAATGTTTGCTGGAGCTAACGAAATGTCTATATACTCTGTAGCCGAAAGCACTAAACTGGCTATACAGGCAAGGCCTTTGTTTGACAGTTCGGACGTTGTACCAATGGGTTATGTAGCTAATGCTGCAGGACAATATACTATAACGCTGGATCATACAGATGGTGTATTTAGCAATGACCAAAACGTTTATGTAAGAGACAACGCGTTAGGCTTAGTGCACAATGTTACAGATGGTGCTTATACCTTTACAACAGAAGCCGGTACATTTAACGAAAGGTTTGATGTAGTTTATACCACCGATGCTTTAGGCACTACTACTCCACAGCTTGATGCTAATGCTGTAATTATCTATAAAAATGGTAATGCATTAAATATTAATGCGGGTACAGCAGTTATTAATGATGTAACTGTGTTTGATATTCGTGGTAGGAAATTAGTAGGCAAAACAGGCGTAAATGCTGTAGAAACAGTACTTACAGGCCTTGATGTTGCACAGCAGGTTCTTATTATAGAAGTTACTACTACTAAAGGAAAAGTAAGCAAGAAAATAGTTTACTAAACAGTAGCAAATTCAATATTAAAGTCCCCGGTAAATTAATTTTTACCGGGGATTTTTGTATTGTTAAAGGATTGTATTTTGCCGATAAATGACTCATATTCAACGATAAAAAATTTTATTGTTTTATGAGGCATCCGTAGTCTCAGTTTCTTTGTTTCATAAAAATGGAGAAATTATGACAACAAATCGACTCACAAATGCACTGAGTGCATTTTTAACAATGGTGCTCTTAATGACTGCGAGCCAGTCCTTTGCACAAACAAAACATTTTGCAACAACCTTTGTAGCATCAACACGTGCTGCAAATACAGGTAATGCAACAGACACCGACCTAACTACTGCAAGCAGGCTAACATCAAACAGGACACTAATACCACTATCGTACAACCCAAGTTCTATTGAAATAGAATTTCCTGAAACGGTAGGTGCAGACGTTCCTACTTACATAAAAATAGAGGCGTCGCAGGCAAACTTACTACAAGGTTTAATAGGAGGTTCTATTGGCGACCTGGTTGCCGGTATAGCAGGTACAGTTCTTGGCGCTCAGGGAATAACTATTGAAGCAAAAAATGGTACCGCTAATGCATTTGTTGCAAGTAGCAATTTTGGCCAGCCAAGATTAAAAATTATAAGGGATAATGCTGCTGTAGCAGGCTATTATATTATGATAACACCAGCCGTGCCTTACAACCGCATTAAAATAGATAATACTATAGCTGGTGGTCTTGCTGCTACAAAAACCCTGGATGTATATGGCGCATTTTATGTTACAGATGGTACTGCCTCCTGTCAAAATGGAGTTTATACCTCATATAGCGCATCTGCAGGAATAGTTTCGCTTTTAGGTTCCGGGGTTACAAATACACGAAATGCTATTGATGCAAGTGTTACAAGTTTTTCAAGGATTTCTCTGGGAACGCTTGATGTAGGTACTTATGTAGAACAAACCGTGTATTTTGACGGTCCTGCTTCCAGTACAGACAAATACAATATTAAACTTAAAATGGACCCGTCTTTATTAAGCTTAAATGTAAATGTTATACTTGCCGGAGTGAGAATAATTACATACAATGGCACTACAGAAGTTTCTAACACTCCCCTTTCAGACTCATCTCTTATATCCTTAAATTTAGGCACTTTACTGGGCTCTAATTCACCTTTAGGTATACAAATAACTCCGGGCGCCCCTGTAGACAGGGTAACTGTTAGATACACAAGCCTTGTAGGTGCAAGTGCTTTAAGCCAAAATCTTGATTTATATGAGGTAGTAAAAGGAGATTTTGCTGCTGCAATAGCTATTACCGGTGGTACAGCAGTTACAGGTGGTGCAACTGCGTTATTAAACGAATCGGTATCTTTAACGGCAAGCCCAACAGGTTGTGCAAATACCGGCCCTTATACATACTTATGGTCTACTGGTGCTACAACAGCAACAATACCGGCACCTACAGGTGCAGTGGGCAGTATAGCATATACTGTAACAGTTACCGATGCTTTTGGTACAAAACACACAAAACAAGTAACTATTACAGTATTGCCACAACCTGTAGGAGGGTCAATTGGTCTTGGCGAGAGCATTTGCGGAGGTGATAATGCTTCGCCCCTAACATTAACAGGGCATACGGGTGTTGTTGCACGCTGGGAACAGTCTACTACAAACACATTTAGTGCCGGCACCGTACAAAGTTATGCTAATACAACAACTACTTTATCGAGTGCTGCAATTGGCCCTGTAACTGCAACTAAATACATTAGGGCGGTGGTAACGCGTAATGGTTATCCGGAAGTATATAGTAATACAGCTATCCTTTTAGCTAAAACAACAACGTGGAATGGTACTGCATGGAGCAATGGCATACCAGACATAAATACTGCAATTGTTATAGCAGGCCCTTATAGTGGCACTACTAACTTATTTGGATGTAGCCTTACGGTAAACAATAATGCTGTTGCAACAATAGCATCTGACCTTACAGTTACAATTAATAAATTTGTTAATGTTGCGGCAGGCAGTAGCTTTACTCTTGAAAATAATGCACACCTAATACAACAAACGGATGCTGTTAATACAGGAAACATTACTGTAAAAAGAAATAGTTCGACTTTATTTAAACTGGATTATACACTTTGGTCGTCTCCTGTAGAGGGCCAGGAACTACGCTCTTTCTCTCCGCTTACGTTAACTACCCGTTTTTATGAGTATGGTGTAGCAGCCGATAACAGAGAATATTATATATTGACTAACCCAAATGGTAATTTTACAGTGGGTAAGGGATACTTAATTCGTATGCCAGACCTTACCGGAGTAGCATCTTATAATAACATCCAGACCCCGATGATTTTTGAAGGTGCATTTACAGGTACACCACACAACGGCCCTATTACTAAATCGCTTTCTACCCTGGCAAATCGCTGGACAGCTATAGGCAATCCTTATCCATCGCCAATAGGTGTTACTGCTTTCTTTGATGCTAATAATGGCGTGCTTGAGCCTGGTACTGCACTGTACTTCTGGAGAAAGAAAAATAACACTAATGCTACAAGTTATGCTACTTTAACAAAAGTAAGTTATGCGGCTAATCAAGCAACTGGTGGCCGTGTAGGAGAAAATGCTTACGGTGGTTCGCAATGGGCAACCTTTTTTCAAAACACGCCTATTGCAAACTGGGTAATTAACCCTGGACAGGGCTTCTTTGTAAAAACAGCTGCAAACCAAACGAATCCGGTAGCTACTTTTAACAATTCTATGAGAAGAGGAGATATACACAACCCACAGTATTTCAGGACTGCAGAGCCAGATCAGTTATCACGCATGTGGATAAACATAGTCGGTACAGATGTTGATGCTTACAGCCAAATATCTATTGCATATACTAATACCGCAACTCTTGGTTTAGATTATGGTAGTGATGGTATAAGGTTTAATAGCGGAGGTTTAGTATCGCTATATACTATGGTAGATACCAACAAGCTAACCATTGAAGCAAGGCCTGCCTTTGAAAACACAGATGTTGTAGCTTTAGGTTATACTGCAACAGAAGGTGGACAATTTACACTAAGCCTTGAAAATAAAGATGGTGTATTTGCTAACGGGCAAGACATATTTGTAAGAGATAATATACTGGGTACAATTACAAATATTACTAATGGCACTTATACTTTTACAACCGAAGCAGGTACATTTAACGAAAGGTTTGATGTTATATATACAACAGATGCCCTTGGTACACAGACACCTCTGTTTAATGCTAATAATGTGATCGTATTTAAAGAAGGATCTTCTCTAAACATTAACGCCGGTACAGCGCAAATAAGCAATGTAACTGTATATGATATAAGAGGCAGAAAGCTGTATAGCCAGGACGGCATGAAAGCTACTACTACAACTGTTACAGGTTTACAGGCTGCACAGGAAGTACTTATAGTAGAGATTAACACAGACAAAGGAGTAGTAAGCAAAAAAGTAGTTTACTAAAAAATATTCGAACCCCTCCATGTTTGAAGTCCCCGTTGCATTTATTGTAGCGGGGATTTCGTCTTTTTTTACATAGCTTATTGCTGATAGCATTGCAATCTTGTAAAAATAAACACCATAGGAGAAGCAAATAATAAATGGTATATAGTGTAAGTGTAAGATTTTTTTTGAAGCTTAAATATGCAAGTATATCTCTTATATAAATAATTTTATTCAACTTATTCATAATACAGTTCGTCTATAGTTAAATTTTGCATAACTTGCACCATATAAGGAAATAACGCCGTCCACCTTTACAAAAAAGCCATTCGTCGAAATTTAAGGTAAAAAGGTTTGTCATCATTGTTTCTTTGTATCAGAATTACAAGAGCAATCAAGTAATAGCACCCTCCAAACTTACTATTGATGAAGAACTTTACTACAGCCGTTAACCTTAAATTTCTTTGCCTGGCAATGGCATTTATGCTGTTTAGCATTACAGCCATAACCGCACAAACTAACATTACTGGTGGCTGTAACAGTACTACTACATGGAACGGTACAACATGGAGCAACGGAGAACCAAACACAGGTGTAAGAGTAATAATAGCCGGAAATTATACACCTGCTGTAAATATTGCTGCTTGTAACGTAACTGTAAACAATGGTGCCCATGTTACAATTGCAGCAGGAACAACCCTTACAGTTGTAAATGAAATATTAGTAAACACTAATTCTCAGCTTATTATAGAAAGTAATGCTAACCTTGTACAAATTAACAACAATGCAGTTAATACCGGCAATATTACTGTACTAAGAAACAGTTCATCGCTTTACAGGTTAGATTATACGTTGTGGTCTTCGCCGGTAAGTGGCCAGCAACTGCAATCTTTCTCTCCCGCCACATCATCAAACCGTTTTTACGAATACAACTATACTACAGACAGTAATGGTACAGTTTCTGAAATGTATAGCAACGTTAACGCAGCTACAAACTTCGAGACAGCTAAGTCTTACCTTATACGTATGCCAAACGCAGATAATGCAACAGGGTATAATAGTGGTACAACTGCAGTAATATTTGAAGGTGCGTTTACGGGAGTTGCAAATAACGGTACAATTACTAAAACACTTGCAACACAGGGAAACCGCTACACTGCTGTAGGTAACCCTTATGCATCTGCAATAAACGTTCAGGATTTTTTTGCTGCAAACAGTGAAGTATTAGATCCTGCGGCCGGCTTATATTTCTGGAGAAAAAAATATGAAACTAATTCCGGCAGTTATGCTACCCTTACAAGGGATGCTTATGTATACAATCACACAAGTGGACAGGAGCAATTTGGTGGTGAGCAATGGGATGATCTATTTAACGAAACATCTTCAGATAACTGGGTCATTAATCCGGGGCAGGGCTTCATGGTAAAAACAGCAGAGGGTGTTGCAAATCCGCAACTTATATTTAACAATGCCATGCGAAGGGGCGATGTGCACAATAGCCAGTTTTTTAGGACAGGTCAGGAAGATCCTAAATCGCGGGTATGGCTTAACTTAGCAGGTAACGATGCTTTTAGCCAAACAGCAATTGTGTACAGCAATACTGCAACTACAGGGTTAGATTATGGCAGGGATGGTAAATTAATAACAAGTGGTGCTGTTGCATTTTACTCTATAGCAAGTGCTACTAACCTAACTATACAGGCACGCCCTGCATTTCAGGACAATGATGTAGTAACTATGGGCTATGCAGCAAATGCTGCCGGCAACTACACTATAAGCATACCCCGTAAAGACGGAGTATTTATAGAAGGACAAAACATATATATAAAAGACAATGTTACAGGCGCGATACATAACCTTACCGATAATAGTTATACTTTTACTACAGAAGCGGGCACTTTTGATAACAGGTTTACTATAATATACACGACCCAGGCTTTAAGCACTAATAATCCTGTACTTGCAGGCAGCGAAGTAATTGTTTACAAGAAGGATGCTGCCATAAACGTATCTGCAGGTAACACGGAAATAATAGGTATAACTGTGTACGACGTAAGTGGCAGGCAATTGTATACTAACAATGCTGTTAATGCTTCTCACATTATAGTAAGCGAATTAATGGCATCTCAGGAGGTGCTTATAGTACAAATTAATACATTAAAAGGTAAAGTAAGTAAAAAGTTAATATTCTAATTTCCTCAAAGTCAATAAATATATATTGACATAGCCTCCACTGTAGTAGTAACAGTGGAGGTTTTTCTTTATATAAATATCTATAATATAACTATATAGTTATATCGAAAAAGACATTTCACAAAGCAATGTTAAATGTCTTTGATAAAACACACCCGGTTAAACACACGTAAAAAAATATCATTCGTCGACATATACGTAATTTCGACGGCAAAAATTATATCCTCCATCGAAAAATTATTCAACTCGTCGAATAGTTAAATTTCAATCCGAGAGACATCTTTCCTTTGTAGTGTTATTAAGAATTAACGAATTATTTACCCTTTTAAGCACCCAGCATTTAATTACTAAAATTATTTAAAAAATAGATAATCATGAAATGTTACTACCAGATTACTAAACTTACTATGTTATTAATGTTATTTATAACAACAGGTATCTATGCACAGGTACCTACGGTAACGTCATTTTCTCCAACAGTAGTTACCCAGAAATCGGTAGTTACAATTATAGGAACAAACCTTACCAGCGTTACAGCAGTAAAATTTGGCGGTACAGCCGCAGCATCCTTTACAGCTACAACTACAAGTATTACAGCAATTGTAGCATCGGGCACAACAGGTGTTATTAGCCTTACATACGCATCCGGTACTGTATCAACATCTGCTAACATTACTTATGTAGCTCCTGCCAATACAGCTTCTGCAGCTGCTGTTACACGTGTTATGACAGACTGGGGCGGGTATTGGTCATCTACAACAACATCTGCAGATGTTTTAAGACAACCTAATACACACCACAACCTTACAGGATTTACTGTTAATAATGGTACAACATATTCTACAGGAGTAGATGACGGCACCCTTAGTACAAAGTTGGGCGGAAGCAATATGTATACACACTCTGATTTTAGAGCATTGCCTGTAAACAACATTAGCGGCATTACCGGCCTGGCAAGTTATCTTGCAATGGGAAGTTTAATAGATGGCAGCGTTAGCACTGCAACATATACTGCTCCCGGAGTAGCGGGCCTGCGTGTAAAAGATGTTTTAATAGATGGTGCAAAGGGTCTTGACCTGGGTACAGGTGTAACAAACTTAAGCGCAAGTGCGGTATTATCTTTTAACGTAAATAGCATTGTTCCTACAAAAATAATTGATAGCGAACCGGATATTCTTATAACCCAAATCGCATCTCCTACAAGTGTAACAGACCTTTATTACTTTACAGATGCAGCCGGTAACATTGTAGGCAACCCAATATCAGCTAACTTAAGCAGCATTAATGCTGTGGGTACTTACAGGTTAGACCTTTTTACACTCGCAACTAATTCATCATATTCTACAGTAACTCCATCTGGTTTCGGCGAAAATAATGGCATAAGAGATATAAGGATGATTGCTTTTAAACTGTCAGAATTTGGTATTACTTCTACCACAGCGCCAAGCATTACTCAATTTAAGTGCATACCGGGTGGTGACAGCGATACTGCTTTTACAGCATATAATGCCGCATCATTTGTAATTCCTGCACCGGTTATTACCTCACAGCCTGCATCTCAGGTAGTTTGTACAGGTACAGGCAGCGCTACTTTTAACGTTACTGCAACCGGCACAGAACTTTCTTACCAATGGAAGAAAAATGGAATAGACATTCCTAATGCAACATCGGCATCTTATACTGTAGAAAGTACAGCTGCAAACATTGCTGCTTATAATGTTGTAGTAACTAACGAATCAGGATCGGTAGTAAGCCAGATAGCTTACCTTAATACCCTTATTACAGCACAACCGGCATCTGTAACAACCTGCCAGGCTACTGCCACTACTCTTAGTGTTGCTGCAAATGGTGCAAGCTTAACGTACCAGTGGTATTCTAACACAGGTAATAATACAACAAACAGTACACTTATAACAAATGCTACACTGGCAAGTTATACACCGGCAGTAAATGCAGCAGGTACTACCTATTATTACTGTATTATCAACAACAGTAATATATCATGTGCAAGGGTAATATCAAACATCGTTTCGGTAACCGTATCTGCACCATCTGTAGCAGGCACAACATCTGGCAACCAGACAATATGCAGCGGTACAACAGCAAATATTACCCTTACAGGTTATACAGGCTCAATACAATGGCAGGAATCTACAGACAATATTAACTGGACATCTGTAACAACAGGAAGCGGAACCACAGCAGCATCTTACACTACCGCTGCATTAACAACAGCAAAATATTACAGGGCATTAGTAACAAGCGGAGCATGCGGAAGTCTAACATCGGCATCGGCAGCAATAAACATTTCTCCGGTATCTGTTGCAGGCACAACATCCGGCAACCAAACAATATGTAATGGTACAACTGCAACAGTAAACATTACAGGATATACAGGTACAATACAATGGCAGCAATCTGCTAATGGCACTACCTGGGCTAATATTAATGGAGCAACAGCAGCAAGCTATACATCTGGCGCAATTACAGCCACTACTTACTATAAAGCTATTGTAACCAGCGGTAGCTGCAACAGTGCCTCATCTGGCATTATAACTATAAACATATCTCCAGTAGCCGTGGCCGGCAGAGCATCTGCAAACCAGTCTTTATGTCCTAATACAGCTACAACTGTAAATATTGCACAATATACAGGAAGTATACAGTGGCAACAATCGGTTAACCAAACTACCTGGACTAATGTAAATGGTGGTAATGGCGCAACCAGTGCAGTATATGTTACACCTGCCCTAACGGCAACAACATATTACAGGGCTGTTGTAAGCAGTAGTACTTGCAGCACAGCTACATCTGCCACTATAACTATTAATATTAATGATTTTATTACCTGGACAGGAGCTGTTAGCACTGCATGGAACAACAACGAAAACTGGGGCTGCAGCATACTGCCTACTTTAAATACTGCAGTAGTAATATCTGCAGGAGCTACACACCAGCCTACAGTGTCTGGTATAGTGGGCCTTGCAAAAAGCCTTACTTTAGAGAATGGCGCACATCTTACTGTTCTTACAGGCGGTACACTAAAAGTTGCCAATGCAGTAACTGTTGCTAACGGTGCAAACATGATAGTAGAAGATAACGGTGCACTTATACAGGTTAATGATATAGCAAATAGCGGAACTATAGATGTAAAGAAAAACAGTAACCCTTTATTCAAGCTGGATTATACAATGTGGTCTTCTCCGGTAAGCGGACAAAACTTACAGGCATTTTCTCCACAAACTCTATCTACCCGTTTTTACGAATATAAATGTAACTTTAATACTTCTACACAAACATATACAGAGAATTATACTACTGTAGATCCATCAGTAACTTCTTTTGAAACTGGAAAAGGATACCTTATACGTATGCCTGATGTTGATAACACAACAGGATATAATGCTGGTGCAGCAACTATAACACTTCCTGGCACCTTTACAGGTGTACCTAATAATGGTACTGTAAACAGGGTAGCTTCTGTAAACGGAAGGCGTTTTACTGCGGTAGGTAACCCTTACCCTTCTCCCATAAGCCTTACCGATTTTTATTTGCAAAACTCAGGTATAATAGATGGTAACTCGGCATTATACTTTTGGAGAAAAAAGAACAATCACAGGATGTCATCTTACGTTACTATAACAATGGCTTCTTACACAGCTAATGTATCAGGACGTGGTGGTTCAGACCAGGCTTCTTTTTACACCGGCGATAGCAGAGACTGGCTTATAGCACAGGGACAGGGCTTTATTGTAAAAGCACAAAGAAACCCTTCTGTTGCAAATGTTACATTTAACAATAGCATGAGAAGAGCTGTACCCACTACAGGAAGACAGGCATTTTTTAGGGAGGGACAATCTACTACATCACGCCTTTGGTTAAACCTTACCGGTAGCGAAACTGCATTTAGCCAGGCTGCTGTAGCTTATATGGATGGCTTAACTACAGGCCTTGATTATGGTTATGATGGCGAGCAACTTGCAGGAGAAGATGAAATAGCATTGTATACCATTGCAGATGATACTGATCTTGCAATACAGGCAAGGCCGGCTTTTACACCTAACGATGTTGTAGCAGTAGGTTATGTAGCTAATGCAAGTGGAGATTACACATTAAGCCTGGACCATGCAGAGGGTGTTTTTACAACAGGACAGGAAATTTACATTAAAGATAATGTAAGTAATACAACACAAAACATTACTGATGGCGCTTATGTTTTTGCATCGGAAGCCGGTACATTTAACAACAGGTTTGAGTTAGTATATACAAATGATGCTTTAGGAACCACTACTCCTCTTATTACAAGTAAAGAAGTTATTGTTTACAAAGAAGGATCTGTTATAAATATATCTGCCGGTACTACCGAAATTACAGACGTAACAATTTATGATGTGAGAGGCAGAAAACTGATTAATAAAGACAATATAAAAGCTGCGCAAACTGTAATTAGCGGACTGCAGGCTGCACAGGAAGTACTTATAGTAGAGATTAATACCGTAAAAGGTAAAATAAGCAAAAAGATAGTTTTTTAATTTTTGATAGTAGTTATTATTTATCCCTCGCTGTAGTACTACAGCGGGGGATTTTTGTTTAAGATGTACTTTTAAAAAATTTATTGCTACTTTTATTTCCATTTCCAAAAAAATCCAATCTATAATTATGTGTAAAAAATTTATTCTCACGTTAGTCCTGCTACAGGCCGTTACATTATTTGCCCAGCAAAATTTACTCGTTAATGTGTATAGCCGTCCTATACAAAGCCTTAATGGCAAATGGAATTACATTGTAGATCCTTATGAAAACGGCTATTATAATTACCGCTATGAGCCGTTTGATAAACAGGAAAAACCACCCAAAGGTGCATTTTTTATGAACGCCAAACAGGAAGATAAAACAGAGCTTTTAGAGTATAATTTTGATAAATCGCCCACGCTGAATGTACCCGGCGACTGGAATACCCAGACCGACAGCCTCTTTTTTTATGAAGGTACAGTGTGGTATAAAAAGTCTTTTAACTACATAAGCAAAAAGGAAGGCAACAGGGCATTTTTATATTTTGGCGCCGTAAATTACCATGCCGATGTTTACCTAAACGGCAAAAAGCTGGGCACACATACCGGCGGCTTTACTCCTTTTAATTTTGAAGTTACGGGCAAGCTTAAAGCCAAAGATAATTTTGTAGTGGTTAAGGTAGATAATAAACGCTGCAAAGAGTGTGTACCAACACTTAATACCGACTGGTTTAATTATGGTGGTATAACCCGCGATGTACAACTGGTAGAAGTTGCCGCCACTTTTATACGCGAATACGAAATTCAGCTAAACCCTAAAAACAATAAACAGCTTAACGGTTTTATAAAACTTGATGGGCAGGATGCCGCCAATAAAAAAATCACGTTAACCATTCCTGAGCTTAAAGTAAACAAACAAATTACTACAGGTAGCGATGGTACTGCCCTAATAACTATTGATGTTAAGAATATAAAGTATTGGTCGCCAGAAAATCCGCATCTCTATACAGTATCAATTACTGCAGGAGATGATATTTTGAATGATAAAATTGGTTTCAGGACTATTACAACCAAAGGGCATAACATTGTACTTAATGGCAAAAATGTATTTTTAAGGGGAATTTGTATACATGAAGAAAGTCCTGATAATGGCAAACGCGTAAACACTATAGAAGATGCCCGTACGCTGCTTACCTGGGCTAAAGATCTTGGCTGTAACTATGTAAGGCTTGCCCATTACCCACATAACGAACACATGGTTAGGCTGGCCGATGAAATGGGCATCCTTGTTTGGGAAGAAATACCTGTATACTGGACTATAGACTGGAAAAATACAGAGACGTATGCTAATGCCGAAAATCAACTAACAGAGGTTATAACACGCGACAGGAACAGGGCTTCGGTAATTATATGGTCTATGGCTAATGAAACACCATCGTTACCGGAGCGTAATGTTTTTTTAGGTAAACTGGCCAGGCATTCCCGTAGCATGGATCCTACCCGCCTTATAAGTGCTGCTATGGAACAAAGCAACTACGAGGGCAACCCTCTTGTAAAAACAATAGATGACCCTTTTGCCGATGTAGTAGACGTACTAAGCTTTAACCAGTACATAGGCTGGTATGATGGCCTGCCCGAAAAATGTAACGAAGTAACCTGGAAAATAACACAGGATAAACCTGTAATGATATCTGAATTTGGCGCCGATGCAAAAGCCGGCTACCATGCCGATAAGCTAACCCGTTTTAGCGAAGAATACCAGGAAGACCTTTATGTGCAAACGCTTAAAATGCTGAGTAAAATAGAGCAACTGCAGGGTTTATCGCCGTGGATATTAAAAGATTTCCGTTCGCCACGCAGGCAGTTACCAGGGTTGCAGGACGGCTGGAACCGCAAAGGTCTTTACAGCGACAAAGGCGAAAAGAAAAAGGCCTTTTATATACTTAAAGCTTTTTATGATGCCAAGACAAAACAGTAAAAACAACAAGAGCCACGCAAAACGTGGCTCTTTAAATATATTTAAAAGAGTAAAAATTTAATCTATTCTTGTAATTTTTGCACCCAGGGCTATTAACCTTTCGTCTATACGCTCATAACCACGGTCTATCTGGTCGCTGTTTTGTATAGTACTTACACCCTTTGCAGATAATGCCGCAATTAGTAACGATATACCCGCCCTGATATCCGGAGATGACATTAGGATACCTTTTAGTTTCGATTTAAAATCAAGACCTATAACAGTAGCCCTGTGTGGGTCGCAAAGAATGATCTTGGCACCCATATCTATAAGCCTGTCTACAAAGAACAAACGGCTTTCAAACATTTTTTGGTGTATAAGCACCTCTCCCCTTGCCTGTGTAGCCACAGTTAAAACGATACTTAAAAGGTCTGGCGTAAAGCCCGGCCATGGCGCATCGGCCACAGTAAGGATAGAGCCATCTATGTAGTTCTGAATTTCATAACCATCTGTATGAGCAGGGATATAAATATCGTCTCCCTTTCGCTCTAAAGTTATACCCAGCTTACGGAAAACATTAGGTATTACACCCAGGTTATCCCAGCTAACATCTTTTATTGTAATTTCGCTACGGGTCATTGCAGCAAGGCCTATCCAGCTGCCTATCTCTATCATATCGGGCAGTATGCGGTGTTCGCAACCTCCTAAAGTGTCTACTCCTTCAATTTCTAAAAGGTTAGACCCTATTCCTGTAATCTTTGCCCCCATGCTGTTAAGCATTTTGCAAAGCTGTTGCAGGTAAGGTTCGCAGGCAGCATTATATATAGTAGTTTTGCCCTGTGCTAATACAGCAGCCATAACAATATTTGCCGTACCGGTTACAGATGCTTCATCAAGCAGCATGTACGTACCCTGAAGCCTTTCTGCCTCTACGCCATAAAAATGATCTTCTTCGTTATAACGAAATTTAGCGCCCAGGTTTATAAAGCCTTCAAAGTGGGTGTCTAACCTTCTTCGGCCTATTTTGTCGCCACCCGGCTTAGGTATATACCCCTTACCAAAACGGGCTAATAATGGGCCTACGATCATTATTGAGCCTCTTAAAGACGAACCTTCTTTTTTAAATTCTTCGCTCTCAAGGTAAGAAAGGTTTACCTCATCTGCCTGAAAAGTGTATGACCCATGTTCTAACTTTTGAATTTTAACACCCAGGTTACCCAGTAACGTTATAAGCTTGTTAACATCAATAATATCGGGTATGTTTGTAATGGTTACTTTCTCGGGGGTAAGCAGTACAGTATTTAGCACCTGTAAAGCTTCGTTTTTTGCGCCTTGCGGCTTTATTTCGCCCTTAAGAGGGGCACCTCCTTCAATTCTAAATGTTCCCATACAGCGGTAAAAATATTATTATTTGCGGTTGTTATTACTTTGATTATTAGATCGTATGTTATTGCCCATACGTTGCATTTTTTGCCTTGGGTTAATGGTAAACTGTGTTTTATTACTCAGTTTTTTATTAACCTTAATAAGATCCATAGAGGTAGACAGTTCCTCATCTGCGGCAAGCAGGTTGATTTTACCACCACTAAGTTCTAACAGATGTTCAAAAATAACATCATCTTTCACGGTGTCTTTGTTCCAGCTCAGGTAACTTTTTTTCATGTGGTTTGCAATCACAATAATAAGGGCATTTTTCATTTCGCCGTCTTCCCAGCTGTTAGCAACATCTATCATGTTCTTAATATTATTGCCATAAAAACGGTACTTAGGAAAATTTTGAGGATATCCTAACGGTCCCGGCTTAACATTAAGCACTTCACGCGACGGTGTAGGGTACGGCGAATCAACATCCAGTTTAAAATCAGACATTATAAATATCTGGTCCCATAACTTGTGCTGAAAATCGGGCACATCGCGAAGGTGCGGGTTAAGACCACCCATTACACCTATTATATATTTAGCAGCTTTATTGCGCTCATTCCTGTCTTCCAGTGCTACGGCCTGCTCAATAAGTTTTTGCAGGTGGCGGCCATATTCAGGAATAATAAGATGTGGCCTTTCGGCATTATATTCAAGAAAATTAACCGCTTCTTCGGGGGTATATCTCATAGTATGTAGTATTGGGGTAATTATAAAGATATAATACCTTCTATAGATGACATCTGTAAGTATTTATCTATTACAGCCTGTGCATTATCCATACGCACGTTTATAGAAACGCTGGTGTATTTACCTGTTTTAGAAGCACGTGTATCTATAACGGCTCCCATATCATTAAAGGCATCTTCTATCTCTATAACCTTGTTACCATCTGTGGGTACAATAAATTTAAACAAATATTCTGATGGCCATTCTGTAGACCCTGCCAGTTCTTCTTTAAGCCTGGCGTAAAACTCTTCGCTCTTGTTATCCATTCGTCATTAAAATAAAAGCAAATATACGTTATCCCGCACTAACTTTATTAAAAAATAGTAAGACGGGTTTATTTTAGGAAAAATAAAAAAAATTAAATTACAAAAACAACTTTTCAATAAACAACATCTAAATCTTTAAGGTTAAGGCTATAGTGTTTATTATTTTAAATAATTATTATTTAAAATATTACAACTAACTCATTATATAAAAAACGGTAGCTATTGCTGCGATTATTACTATATAAAAGCTATAATTAATAACCTTGCTTAAAACTTTACGGTTGCGAAAAAGCCTCAATACAATGAATACAGATGTACCCATTATAAAATTAAGACAAATCCAGACAGGGTAAACCTTAGATAATTGTGGGTTGCCGTGGGCAAAAGTATGATTTAATGCCATACTGAGCAGCACACTAAATACAGTAAACCATATAAAATATAGCCCTACTAATACGTGGTAAGCAACATGCTTAAAGTCGTAATTTTTCATCTTTTTATCAAAATCGAGGTAAAACAGGATATCCGTTAAATTTTTTTTCAAAAATAAATCAAAAATTACACCAACATTAATTATATTCATTATTTAAATAAACCCAAACTTACAGCATGCATCAAAACTTTTGCCCGTATAAATTTTATGGGCATTAAAATGTTAAATCACCAATAATTATTCGGTTATTTTTTTTAGTTATTGATTTTAAACATTGAACCACACATCAAATACCGTACAGTAGTAGTATTTAATATAAAACTGTTTTGTAATTAATATTTGCATTAACCTCATCCTCAGCAGTATTTTTTATCAACATTACGAAATAAATATTATATTGTATGTAAAACATTAACAAAAAATTATTTACTTTTATACCATAAATTTTTTGGCCCCCCGAAGAATTTTACCGTGTACCCCCTTTAAAAAACTAATTTTACTATTTGCAACATGAAGCTAAAAGAACTTAAAGTTTGGCTGAACAAACTGACCGATGAAGAACTTGAAAAAGAACTTTTGTACAACTCTATGGACTATGGCATTTCTGGCCATGTGAGTGAGATAAACCGTACAGATGACAATCTTTATTATGTGGGCGACGAGCCGGTATTATTACACACCAGCGAAGACCTGCGCAAACGCGGCTTTACCGAAAAACAAATTGCAGGACTTGACGTTGAAATTCCTGAAGGCTGCTATTATATAGAGCTTAGTAACGAATATAGTATACTGGAGCGGTTTTTACACGAAAGGTAAATAGTTACAGGCTTTTACATTGCGGCACTCTTAACACAACGTTAGGCAGTACAAATGGTTTTATTTGGTACATTAGCTTTTACCAATAAAACAAGCTTACAATGATAAAAAACATTCTTACTATTACGCTTAACCCTACTGTAGATAAAAGTTGTGCTGTAGAAAACATAAAGCCTGAAAAAAAACTGCGCTGTACTGCGCCAAAATATGAACCCGGAGGCGGTGGGATAAATGTATCCCGCGGCCTTTCGCGGCTCGAAATAAAATCTACTGCCTTATTTTTATCGGGTGGGCGCACCGGAGAATTACTGGAGCAGCTTCTTGATGGTGAAGGTGTAGCTACAAGCGCGGTATGCGTTGCCGCAGAAACCCGTGAAAACTTTATTGTTGTAGATAAATCGCACAACGAGCAATACCGCTTTGGTATGCCGGGCGACCCAATATCTAAAGAGGAAATTGCCATCCTGACAGATAAAATAAACAGCTTTTCCCCTTTTCCCGAAATTGTTATTATAAGCGGCAGCCTGCCCGAAGGTATTGATGCTGCCTACATGCGTATGCTTGTTAAAGACCTTAAAGCAAAAGGAGCGAAAGTTATTGCAGATACATCTGGCGAGGCGTTAACAGAGGTACTTAAAGAGGGGGTGTTCCTGCTTAAACCCAATTTAGGCGAACTTAGCATGCTTACCGGCCGTGAAGAACTGGATAATGAAAGTGCCGACGAAGCCGCTAAACAACTTATTGATGAAGGCAAGGCCGAAATTGTAGTGGTATCACTGGGGCCGCAGGGTGCTTATCTGGTAAGTAAAGACGAGTGTTTACACGTACCTGCCCCATCGGTTAAAAAACTGAGTACTGTAGGCGCAGGAGACAGTATGGTGGCTGGTATGGTCTCTGTATTGGCTAATGGCGGTTCGCACCTGCAAATGGTGCGTATGGGTGTTGCATGCGGATCTGCAGCGACAATGAGCACCGGGACAGGGTTATTTACTAAAGAGAATGCCGAAAGGCTGTATAAGTGGCTTTCAAGGCATTAGACAATAGACAATAGGCAATAGGCAATAGGCAATAGGCAAAATTAGAAAATAATAACTACTCACATAAAACAACAATTATATGAATTACCAAAATGCTAAAGATGCTTTTGATGAGCTTAAAAATTTTGAGGGAAAAGCGACCTTTAAAGGTGAAGATACAGTAATAGAGTATTTTGTTTTATTACCCAAGCAGGATATTGAGGATTTAAGTTTGAAACCTTTTTTAGAACAATATACTGCAAGCGGTAGTTTTGAGATTGAAGGTAGTCATAATGAACCCTACACTATTATAGCAATAAATACACAGGAAATGAAGTATAATAATGATACCGATTATTTCCTTACCATGCTGGTAAATTAGATTGTTGATTTTTTTAAGTTCATACATAAATAAAATATAAAGAGCCTTTAGTACTATCTAAGGGCTCTTCTTATATATTGTGATTTTTAATTTTTCTTTTGCTTAAAATCGGGTTGGCCGCATTGCCACATTACAAAGGCGTACTGGTCGGCAAAATTGGCAAAGGTCACCTCTTTATCTTCGGTAAAGTGGCCGTTGTCATAATTTACTTTTAATAATACCGGCCTGCCTGACGATGTTGCATTTTGCATAGCTGCTGCAAATTTACCCGGCTGCCATGCCACCACACGCGAATCGTTCCAACCGGCAACACACATTACCGCAGGATATTTAACGCCCTCTTTAACGTGGTGCATACCGTCCATCTCATAAAGGGCTTTACATTCGGTTTCATCCTTAACCGTGCCAAACTCCGGGATATTTACAGGCCCATTAGACGAAAATTCCCCGCGCATGGTATTGGCACAACCTACATTACAAATAATTGCAGCAAACAGGTCCGGACGCTCTGTAATGGCTCTCGAAATTAGAATACCGCCCGCACTGGTACCGGTTCCACCAAGTTTGGCCGGTGTAGTGTAACCGTTTGCCACAAGATAATCGCCGCAGCTTATAAAGTCTTTCCATGTGTTAGGCTTAGTGGTTTTATAACCTGCCTTATACCACTCCTCGCCTTTTTCGCTGCCACCACGCACATGTGGTATGGCCACTACCACCCCTTTTACTGCCAGGGAGTTTTCCCTCACACTAAACCTTGGTGTCATGCTCGAGCCATAAGCACCATAGCTATCCATAAAACAAACATTAGAGCCATCTTTTTTAAGGCCCTCCTTGTAAATAATAGTAAGCGGAATCATGACACCATCGTGGCCTTTAACTTCTACCTCTTCTACAATAAGGCTTTTATATTCGTCAGGATATACAGATGGTTTATTGAGGCTGCTTGCACTAAAAGCATCTTTTTTAGCATCATACATAAATTCTGTATAAGGTTTATTCCAAGATGTTATATCAATAAAATATTCATTGGTTTTCTTGTTCATGCAGTAAATAAAAACATCGCCATTAAAAGGCAGCTTTACCTCTGTAGTTGTTTTATCTTTCTTATTGTATTTATAAATGTGGCCATTAATGCCATCGCTGTAGTTAATCAAAATAAAATCCTTACAGGTAGCGAATGATTCGAGAGTAAAACCCTTTTTTTCGGGCCCTATTATTTCAGCCTTGTTCCAGTCGGGATTTTTAAGGTCAACCGCTACAAGCTTATAATTTTTAGCCCCCTTATAAGTAATACCATAAGCTTTGCCATCAATAACCTCAAAGCTACGTACTACCTGGTCATCTATACCTACAAGTTTTTTCCATTGTATTTTACCCGAATTAAACTGCGAAATAGGTGCGTAATACATCTTCATTTCGTTTTGCACGGTAGCCTCGGCAGCAAAAACATAATTTGGCTCATCTTTGCTAACCAAAATAAAAGGATAAGACCGTGCATCAATTTTTAGGTCAGGGTATCTTTCATTGCTAAAAAAATCAATGTCTGCTTTAACATCGGTACCCAGTCTATGCAGTTTCATTTTTGGGTTTAACCTTCCTGCAGGATCCCTGTTATCGGCTGATTTTATCCACATATAAGTAAATGCATTATTATCAAATGTAAAACCTCCGGCGCCTGCCGTGCCTGTAATAACATCGGGCAGGAATTTCTTAGTATCTACATCTATTACCTGAATAGTAGATATTTCAGCACCTTGTTCACTATAAGCAATAATTAATTTTTTTCCGTCATAGCTGGGTGTAATTTGCTCTACAGATAATGTCTTGCCCGGAATAAACGTTAATGGGTCGAACAGCAATACTTCCTTACCCTGCATACCCTGCCTGTAATATATTTTACTTACCTTTTCTCCAGGCATTCTTTTTTGTAAAAATACCCTACCATTCTCTTCAAGTGGTGGCCTGTATGCAGCAGGCTGTAGCTTATCGAGTTTTTTCCATTCGGCAATAAGTTCATCGCGCCCGGTAATGGTATTCATAGTACTATTAGTAAGCGCTGCCTGTTGCTTAAACCACGTTTCAACAGCAGGGTCTTTAAGATCTTCGAGCCAGCGGTAGGGATCCTTATAGTCTACACCAAAATAGGTATCTGTAACTTCTTTAATTTTAGTGGGCGGATAACTTAGCTGAGCCTGTAAAGTTATACTCATGCAGCAAAAAACGAAAATGGTAATTACTTTTTTCATATGCCGGTTATTAAATTAGTAAAAAAATGTTTGTTTAAAGGCAGAGAATATTTAAATGAAACTGTAATAATCTAAAAACACATTATCTTTTGATTACCAGACACTAACAAATATACTTAAAATTTTAACACTCATAGATTTTGGAAACCAATTTATTAACATTCAACACATTAGTGGTAAAATAGATTTTTACAGTTCGAAAAAATTAAGCGCTATGCCATAGCTATATATTTAGCAGAATATAGCATACCTTTATATCTAAAAATTGCAGCCTCATAATAATTATCTGCATCCGCTTCAATCGTAATAGTTAAGGGATTGTTACCAAATTCATTAACTAAATTTAATATTTTATTGGCATAGCGTTATTAATGTTTAAGAGATTAATAGAGCACCTTTGTAAAACATAACTACCTAAAACATCGCACCATGAAAACGAACATTGACTTAGCTACAATCAAAAATTTTATACTTACAAATGCACTATCAGAAAATGTAATGCTCATGTTGCACCCATCAAATTTTAATAAGCTTGTAAAACAGGGTACTAAAAGAGCTAAGGCACTTTGCATATCTGGCATTAATATTATTGCCGACGATAACAACGAAGTTAGGGAAGGCGAAATAGATGTGCTTGAAATTAAATTTAATTAAGCAACATATTACAACATATATTACAAAAGGCATAAGCTATCCTGCTTATGCCTTTTATATTTTGTAAAGCACTATGGCCTGACTATATACAAGACTATTTTCTCTCTATATCTCTCAGGTTTTCCATTTTTTTAAGTTCAAGGAAACCTTTAATGCCTTCAAAATGTTCTTTAACACGTTTGTTGCCAAATTCAAATACTTTTGTTACAAGCCCATCAAGGAAATCTCTGTCGTGAGATACTAATATCAATGTACCGTCAAATGCATTAAGAGCATCCTTAATAATATCCTTGGTTTTCATGTCAAGGTGGTTGGTAGGCTCATCCAGGATAAGCAGGTTAACCGGCTCGAGAAGTAATTTTATCATTGCAAGGCGGGTTTTTTCTCCACCTGAAAGTACTTTTACTTTTTTAGTAGTATCATCTCCGCTAAACATAAATGCGCCCAGTATTGTTTTTATCTGCGTACGTATATCACCCTCGGCAATACGATCTATGGTTTCAAAAACAGTAAGGTTCTCATCGAGCATTGCCGCCTGGTTTTGTGCAAAATATCCTATCTGGATATTATGACCAAGTTCTAATTTTCCGCCATCGTAGCCTATTTCATTCATAATAGCCTTAACCATGGTAGATTTACCCTCGCCATTCCTGCCCACAAATGCCAGCTTTTGCCCACGTTCTATAACCATAGATGCGTTATTGAAAACCACATGGTCGCCATATTTTTTTGTGAGCTCGTTTACTACTACAGGATATTGCCCTGAACGCACAGACGAGGGAAATTTAAGTTTTAATGCCGATGTATCTACCTCATCCACCTCAACGAGAACCAGTTTTTCGAGCATTCTCACGCGAGACTGCACTTGCTCAGTCTTAGAAAAAGTACCTCTAAAGCGTTCAATAAACGCATTGTTTTCTGCAATCATTTTTTGTTGCTCGTCATACGCCTTTTGTTGGTGTACGCGTCGGTCCTTACGCAATTCTAAATAGTGCGAATATTTAGCCTTATAATCATATATGCGGCCCATAGTAACCTCTATGGTACGGGTTGTAATATTATCTACAAAAGCCCGGTCGTGGCTAATTACCATTACGGCTTTTGCACTGTTTACAAGAAAATCCTCAAGCCACTGTATACTTTCAATGTCCATGTGGTTAGTAGGCTCATCCAGTAGTATAAGGTCGGGTTTTTGTAAAAGTATTTTAGCAAGTTCGATACGCATACGCCATCCCCCGCTAAACTCAGATGTTTGCCTTGTAAAATCTTCACGTGCAAACCCAATACCTGTAAGCACCTTTTCTACCTCTGCTTCATAATTAATTTCTTCTATAGAATAAAATTTCTCACTAAGCTCAGATACCTTTTCTATGATCTTGTAATACTCATCCGATTCATAATCCGTACGTACCGTTAACTCTTCGTTAAGTGCATCTATTTCAGCCTTCATTTTAAAGATGCCTGCAAACGCCTTAGATGTTTCTTCAAAAACGGTGGCGTTATCATGCGTAAGTAAATGCTGCGGCAAGTAGGCTATAACAGTACCCTTAGGTGCAGATATGTTACCCGATGACGGTTTATTCTCCCCAGCTATAATTTTTAGCAGGGTCGATTTTCCGGCACCATTTTTACCCATAAGGGCTATTTTATCAGTCTCATTTATAGAGAACGAAACATCACTAAAAAGTGTGGTACCGCCAAACTGTACCGAAATAGAATCTACTGTAATCATCAGGGATATTTTTTAAAGCCGCAAAGATAGATAATTAGCTAAGGCAGGGAAACAGAATTTTATTATATTTGAGATATCAATAATCTATTGCTGTAATGGACAAAACGCAAATTAAATACGGATTTTTCTGGGGCGCATTCATGTATATTGCTATGGTAATTATCTGGCCTTATATTGATGGTAATTGCGTTAGTCTTAAAAAGGCGTTAATAGGGATCCCAATATGGTTTGGTTGTGGCTTTATACAGGCATATATCATTAAAAGGTCTAAACCTGATAATCATACAGACAAATAACAAAGAGTACAAATTAAAGATTTATTATTTACGAATCTCAAAAAATTTCATTATTTTAGATACGGTATTATCTTTTTTGCACTGCAAATTTATAATGCCACTATCTTGTATTTAACCTAAATTTTTAAGTTATGAAAAAGTGGGTTCGCTCCGGCCTTGTATGGGCTGGTATACTATACATAATCACCATGGGATTTTTCCCCCTGATAGATCACGAAGGTTTTAACCTCGAAAAGTTATTGCTTGGTTTACCACTATGGGCAATGGTAGGATTAATTATAGGGTATCTTTTTGAGAAAAAGCCTAAAAAGAGAAAAGTTTTAAAGCCTTGATAAACTTTTTAATACTGTTTACTCAAATACAGCTGCAACATCAAAACTAAGTTCGGGAAACAATGGACTCTGTATAACATCATCTGTAGTAAGTGGCCGTTGCCCTATTAGCTTGTCATTATGAAGATAGTAAACAAATATGGCTTTTTCGGTAGGTTCCACTATCCAGTATTCTTTAACACCTGCTTCTTCATAGAGGCTAAACTTAATGCCCATTTCTTTTTTAGAATTCCCGGGAGACAGTATTTCTATAACAAGGTCCGGGGCACCATTGCATCCTCTTTCATCCAGTTTTTCTTCATCGCAAATAATGCAAAGATCTGGTTGAACAACGGTGAAAATATCATTATCAGGAGTGCTTAATTTTTTATTGAGTAACCTCACATCAAATGGTGATAGATACAGTTGGCATTTACCTTTAATGAAATATGCAGAAAGGGCAAGATAAAGTTTACCCACAAGTAATTGATGGGTACGGCTGGGAGCCGGACTCATTTTAAAAATTTTTCCTTTAAGCAATTCCAGTCTGTCCTGAAACTTCCAGGTAAGATAATCAGCATAAGAATATACCTTATCTAAATCAAGTTGCTCAATACTGGTTATAGGTGCCATAAGAAAAACGTTTATGTAAAAATAGTATTTTTAAACAAATATCTACTTAAAAAGTAATCCCTCTTCCTGCATTATCTGCACGGCTTCTTGTGTTTCGCTATTTCCGTTAGATAATGATCCCGGAAGCATGATTAACCGTTTTTTTATTTTGCTATTTTCATCTTCAAAGTAAATTTCAAAATAAGAGCGTGTTATTCCCGGTTGAGCATTTTTAAACGAAACCGACTTTATTTTGCTTCTTTCTATAACTGAAGCAGAAGAGTTATTAATGCTCGTAGCAATAGCATAAATATTTAATACAACTACTAAAAAATATAAGGCAGCCCATACTGTTTCGCCTTTACTAAACATAGTAAAAGCTTTATAGGCAAAATAAATAGTAAGGAGGCCATATATTATTAACGTCCTGCCAATAGAATTAGTCTTACCCGATACCACATTAGCCGCACTGCCGGCAATACCGTCGCGGGTTAGCACTATTTTATCCTGCAGTATATGACAGAAACCTGTCTTGGTACGGAAAATTTTTTCTTCCATTGCAATAATTATTCACCCATTTTAAAAGCTTCTATAATAGGCTCTGCTTTTGCCATGTTATATTCTTCAACAAAAACCTCTACAGCCTGGCCTGATTGGCCAAAACCTGATGTCCGTGCTGCCTGTATATTGTTTTTTACTACAACGCCTATACCTGCTGCTTCTATACGCGTTTGTAAAGCCATTGCTAAAATTTCGCTTCCTGAAAATATTTTCTTTAAACCCATGATCTTTTTTTTAGTTATTCTGTTACGTTAGTTTCTGTCTCATCATCTTCATCTTCTTCCTCCTCATCCTCTTCGTCGTCAAACTCAAAAAAAGTGGGTTCTATCATTATTTTATCGGCAAGTGCCTCCACCCTGTCAGACGATGTGTGTGTATAAAAAAGCCTTTGCGTTTTTGGTATGCCGTCGCTCATACGCATAATGCGCACATCATGGCGCAGCTTCAATATCTCGTAAGCATCGTCAAGGATAAACATTTTAAGCTGGTTAACATCAAACCCGGCAGATGCAAACATATCGCTTAGCCTTTGCGGTGTACCTACAAGCACATCTATACCAAGGGATATCTGGTTTTTATCGTAGTCAAGGTCGCCTTTTTCGTGAACGCCATACAGCCTTAGGTCGGTATTGCGGCCAAACAGTTTAAACTGCTCCATCATTTCCAGCACCTTTTCTTTAGTCTGCACAATTATAAGAGCGCGGGGCGATTCTTCAAACTCTTTTTCAAGCTTTTGTATTACATTAATTACAATAGCAGTACTTTTACCTTGGGTTTCATCGGCAATAAGTACACAATCGGCACCACTTTTTATAGTACCAAAGGTTGCTTTTTGTAATTCTGTAGGTTGGGTAAAGCCCGCATCTTCAAGCGCTTCAGACAGGCCCGGATTTATTTTTTTCAGAAACATAGTTTAAATTTTTACCACGAATTACACTAATTACCGCAAATTTAATAGTCTAAAACTAAAATAATTGGTGGAATTTGTGCAATTCGTGGCAAAGATACTATTTACTGGCGAACAACCTTACATCGGTTTCTGATATTTCGCTGCTACCAAGTATTATGAGGCGCTCTACAACATTGCGCAATTCGCGAATGTTACCCGTCCAGTCATATTCCTGTAATAATTTTATGGCATCGCCTGAAAAGCTTTTTTGGGCAGTGCCCTGTTCTATAGCTATTTTTTCGGCAAAATATTCAATAAGCAATGGTATATCGTCCCTCCTGTCATTAAGCGCCGGTACTTTTACAAGTATTACCGCAAGGCGGTGGTACAAATCTTCGCGAAAACGCCCTTCAGCAATTTCTGTTTTAAGGTCTTTATTGGTTGCCGCAATAACGCGTACATCTACCCGAATATCTTTCTCGGCACCTACACGCTGAATCATGTTTTCCTGAAGCGCACGTAATACTTTGGCCTGCGCCGACATGCTCATATCACCTATTTCGTCAAGAAAAATGGTACCTTTATCGGCAGCTTCAAATTTACCCGCACGGTCTTTTACCGCACTTGTAAAAGCGCCTTTTACATGCCCAAAAAGTTCGCTCTCTATAAGTTCTGATGGGATTGCTGCGCAGTTAACCTCTATGAACGGCTGCGGGGCGCGCTCGCTTTTTTCATGCAGCCAGTGCGCTACAAGTTCTTTACCGGTACCGTTAGGCCCCGTTATAAGAACGCGCGCATCTGTAGGGGCTACCTTTTCTATAATTTGTTTTATATGGTTTATAGGCTCGCTATTGCCCACCATTTCGTAGCTTTTGCTTACTTTCTTTTTCAGCATTTTGTTTTCAACCACGAGCACTTTACGGTCTAACGCATTGCGCACCGTGTTAAGCAGGCGGTTTAGATCGGGCGGTTTAGAGATGTAATCAAAAGCACCAAGGCGCATGGTATTAATGGCTGTTTCCAAGTCGCCGTGGCCGGATATCATTACAAAAGGTATTTCGGGCTTAAACTTTTTAACAGCTTCCAGCACCTCAACACCATCCATTTTAGGCATTTTTATATCGCATAATACAAGGTCATAATCATCGGCTTTTATTTTCTCAAGCCCCTGCAGGCCATCTTCAGCCTCGTCTACCGTATACGTATCATTTTCTTCCCTAAGTATTTTACCCAGCACACGGCGTATGGCAGACTCGTCTTCTATAATTAATATTTTGGGCATCTTTTTAGATTGTAAGATTATTGGATTGTGAGATTGCCTGATGCAAAACAGACAGCCCGATTTAAAAGTAACAAATAGTGCGAAGCATAGCAAATAATCTAAAAAAGTTTTAACTATTTACGCTGCTTCGCACATTTTAAATTCCCCCCTTCCGGGGTTAGGGGATTAATATTTAAGCCATTTATAAATTTCCTTGTACGTAGGTTTCTTGCCGTACATTAAAATACCTATGCGGTAAATTTTTGCTGCAAACCATACCACGCCAAAAAAGGTTGCAAACAATATAGCCATAGAAAGCGCTATTTGCCAAAGCGGTACGCCAAAAGGCAGGCGCATCATCATTACTATGGGCGACGTAAGCGGTATCATAGAGAAAACTGTTGCCACGGTGCCGTGAGGGTCGTTCATTACGGTAAAGAAGCCTACATATACCCCAAGCATAAGCGGAAGGATTATAGGCAAAAGAAATTGCTGAGAATCTGTCTCGCTGTCTACAGCTGCACCAATTGAGGCGTAGATAGAACTGTATAAAAAGAACCCGCCTATAAAAAATATTAAGAATGAAATTAGCATAGTAGCCCACGGTAGCGTAAGTACTTCTGTAAGGTATACCTGCATTTCTTCTGTTTTGCTTGTGCCTGCGGCTATCATATCCGGCGATACTGCCGATGCTGCACCCATTTTTAAGCCAAAAAAGCCCATAGCGATTGTAAGCAGTATGCCACCCAGAACGGCCCAGATTAAAAACTGCAGTATACCTGCAAGTGAAGTTCCTATTATTTTACCCATCATAAGCTTAAACGGCTTAACCGATGATATGATGATTTCTATAATACGGTTGGTTTTTTCCTCAATAACGCTTCGCATTACCATATTGCCATAAATAATAATAAACATCATGATAAGGTAGCCAAAGCCGAAGCCTATAAACACTTTTAAATAGTTAAACCACTTAAAGCTTTTCTCTCCGGAGAATTTACTGAGCTTTACCTCGGCTTTTGTTTTAGCGGCATCAATAGCTTTGTAATCTATATTAGCTTTTACAAGGTTTTGCTTGGTAAGGTTATCATTAACTACATCCTCTATTTTATTGACCAACTCCATAGATGGACTATCGTTAGAGATGTACTCCACTCTATTAACCAGCTCTTTCGAATCGGCTACTTTTGGCACAAAAATTAAGCCTTCATATTTTTCGGCAGCTTCTTTTTTTGCTTTGTCTAACGGTAGTTTAGACAAATCTGTATAAACTGTTTCTTTATCCGGTTTAAAATCTTTTGTAAATACTCCGGCAGGGTCGTATAGTGCTATTTTCTCTGCTTCGTCGCCACTAATGTTAGCCAGGTAGCCCACTAAAGCTGCCATGGCAACAAAAAGTAAAGGGCTAAGAAACGTCATTACAATAAACGACTTGTTACGCACCTTAGCGTTAAATTCTCTTTTTATAATTAAGGACAGACTCATTATTTCTTCTTGCTTACGGTTTCTATAAATATATCATTTACACTTGGTATCTTTTCTACAAAATACGTTACGTCGCCTTTATCCATAAGGTAACTTAGCAACTCACGCGGTGGCGTGCCTTGTGGCAACGCCACCTGTAGTTTAAGTTCGTCATCAAGCGTTTTAAAGTTTGCCTGTGTAGTTTGGTATTTTGTACTGATGTCTGCCAGCAGGTGCTGAAAGTTAGTTGGCGCAATACCTACCTCAAAAGTATTGGTGCGGTATTGCTTTTTAACTTCGTTAAGCGGCCCCTCTATAAGCTTATTAGACTGATGAATCAGCGCAATGTGGTCGCACATATCTTCTACACTTTCCATACGGTGGGTAGAAAATATAATAGTAGTTCCCTTATCGCGCAACTCCATGATCTCGTCTTTAATAAGATTTGCATTTACAGGGTCGAACCCGCTAAAGGGCTCATCAAGGATAAGAAGCTTGGGCTGGTGCAATACTGTTACCACAAACTGTATTTTTTGCGCCATACCTTTAGAGAGTTCCTGAATTTTTTTATCCCACCACCCTTGTATGTCCAGTTTATTAAACCAGTAATCAAGCTGCTCTTTAGCTTCTTTTTTAGTGAGGCCTTTAAGCTGGGCAAGGTACAAAGCCTGCTCGCCTACTTTCATAGATTTATACAAACCTCTTTCTTCGGGCATATACCCTATTTGTTTGATATGTTGCGGCCCCAGTTGTTCGCCATCAAGCAACACTTCGCCACCATCGGGCATGGTTATTTGGTTAATGATGCGTATAAGTGAGGTTTTTCCTGCACCGTTAGGACCTAAAAGGCCGTATATGCTCCCTTGGGGAACAGAAAGCGAAACACTGTTTAAAGCCGTATAGTCGCCATACTGCTTTACAACATTTTTTACTTCTAAGATTGGTTTCATTAAATGTAGATTGCAAGTTGTAAAAATAACGATTATATGACGCACATTTTTTAAAATGTTACATTAATAATGTTAGAAGGTAAAATTTCGATAAAACAAAAAACCCACCCTTATTTGCATAAGGATGGGAAAAATTGCTATGAAAAAGAAAATCACTATCGAAATAGTGAGATTCAAATATAATAAAGTTTTCTTAAATTATGAAAACATATCCTTAACTTTTTCAAAAAAAGATTTATCGGTCTTTTCAGGGTGCGGTGCAAAGTTATCATCTGTTAGCGATTTCTCGAAAAACTGACGCTGTTCTTTACTTAACGTCTTAGGTGTCCACACATTAACATGAACTAAAAGGTCGCCGCTGCCGTAGCTGTTAAGGCTTGGTATACCCTTGCCCTTAAGCCTTAGTATTTTACCGCTTTGTATACCTTCTTCCAGCTTTATCCTTACTTTGCCTGTAACCGTTTCGATATCTCTCGATGTACCCAATACTGCCTCAGATACGCTGATGTAAAGGTCAAGGTGCAGGTTTTCGCCTTCACGCTTAAGGCTTTCATGCTCTACCTCTTCTATCGCTACAATAAGATCTCCGGCAACACTGTTATTGCCAGGGGCGTCGTTACCTTTGCCACTTACTTTAAGCTGCATCCCGTCAGATACTCCTGCAGGTATTTTTATAGATACCGTTTCATCTTCCATTACCATTCCCTGCGCATCGGCATGGTTAGGTTTAGACTCGATGATCTGGCCGCTACCGCCACAGGTATGACAGGTAGATGCTGTTTGCATCCTGCCAAGAATGGTATTTGTTACTTTCATTACCTGCCCGGCACCATTACAGGTAGGACACGTTTTAAAGCTAACACCGGCAGCCTGTATTTTACGTTTTACTTTTACTTTCTTTTCTACACCGTTAGCAATTTCATCAAGCGTAAGCTTTACTTTTATGCGAAGGTTGCTCCCTTTTACCCTGCGCTGGCCTCCGCCACCGCCAAATCCGCCGAAACCACCACCAAATCCGCCTCCGCCAAAGATGTCTCCAAACTGGCTAAAAATGTCATCCATATTCATGCCGCCGCCATGGAAACCACCACCGCCGCCGCCGCCATTAAAGGCTGCATGGCCATACTGGTCATAACGTGCTTTTTTATCGGCATCGCTAAGTATCTCATAAGCTTCTGCAGCTGTTTTAAAGCTTTCTTCTGCCTCTTTGTTGCCCGGGTTTTTATCAGGGTGAAATTCTATAGCTTTTTTACGGTAAGCTTTTTTAATTTGCTCTGCCGTAGCGCCTTTTTGTATCCCTAATACCTCGTAATAATCCTTTTTCATCTCACCTTCCGTTTTTAAAACTCCTTCAATTATTAATTACCCAAAACTACTTTAGGGAAACGAATAATCTTGTCGCCCAGCTTATATCCTTTTTCTATTACGTCTACAATTTTACCTTTTAGTTTATCCGTAGGTGCGGGTATAGAAGTTATAGCCTCGGCAAAATCTGCATTAAACGCATCGCCTGCTTTAATTTCTACCTGCTCTAATCCTTTAGAAACTAAAGTATCTTTAAGTTTATTGTGTATAAGCTCTACGCCCTTAAATAGAACGTCGTCTTCGCTTTTTGCAATTTGCACTAATGCCCTGTCAAAATCGTCAAGTACAGGCAGTAAAGACTGTAACACATCCTGATTAGCTGTTTTAAACAGGTCTATCCTTTCTTTAGATGTACGTTTTTTATAGTTTTCAAACTCGGCAAAAAGGCGTAAAAATTTGTCTTTCTCTGCAGCAAGGTCTTCCCTGAGTTTTTCTTCTTCGGTCAGTTCTTCTGCCGAACCTATTCCGGCCTCGGTCGCTGCATCAGCAGTGTTAGTGGTATCATCATTAACCAATTCTTGTTGCGTTACTTCTTTCTCCACTTTTTCAGAATTATCCTGGCTCATATTTTTAAATATTTTCTTAAACATTACTTTTGTTGTATAGTCGCTAAAGCGAAATGCAAAAGTTTTGCCAAAAGTGGTAAAATGTCAAATTGGCAGAATATAAGAGCATAGATAATAGATTCGAGATAATAGACTAAAGAAATTTATCATAGAAACATAGGCTTAAAACACTATTAAGATAGACATAAATAAATTTTACATAGGCATATTTTACCTTGTAATCTATTATAGTCTATCTAACCTTTCTTTTACAGAATATGAATCATAGTTCTATGTTGTAACATTATTTTTGAATTTAATCAGTCTTTAAAACCAATAAAAGAGGCCGTCTAAAAAGTAATTTTTAGGCGGTTCTTTTTTGGTTGATGTTTTTTAGAGATGTCTTCTTGATTAAAAAATAATGATATTGTATCATATTGCCAGTTTAGGCCCTTTACTGAACTTTT